>Ga0209700_105384_pt1 | contig 21634 bp, 11 predicted proteins | sample SiratroredBW_FD_187528 | JGI IMG/M metagenome (GOLD analysis project Ga0209700, IMG submission 187528) | Root nodule microbial communities of legume samples collected from California, USA - Siratro red BW (SPAdes) (version 2) | ecosystem: Host-associated > Plants > Roots > Nodule | place: USA... | reverse complement strand
AAAGTCTAAGACCGGAAAATAGAACGATAAATTAAAGACTTGAAGGGAATTTCATTTAATAACAATTAAATGTGGTTTTATGGTTATACTACGTGGTTTCTTTTGTCCTCTAAAACTTTTTTTTTTATCTCCATGTTTATTCTCATTGTTTAGTTCTTATAAAATCGTAAACGTTATGTAAAGGTGACAGGTTTGAAATCATTGAATCTTAAATGATGTCCGAGTTGTGCGGGCGTAGACTTTTTGAATTGAGCCAACATATTTTATTTATCTTCTTTTAGTTGATAACTTTACTTTTTTACCTTCTCTCAAAATATAAGATCAGTAGTTAATTTTATTATTTTTATTGGTACATTTATTTTTAAATAAATGTGTATAGATTTTCTGTGCGATGCAGGGACAGTATTCAAGAATTTTTTAGTATAATATTATTTATAAAGATGAGAATGAAATAGTTTTACTTGAATATGAATATTACTAATCCCATATACGTTCTAAATAAAATGTGTTGATGTAAACTTTAGAAATGATATACTTGTAATAATTAAAAATCAAATAAGAATATCGATTTCACAAAAGAAAAATAATAATAATTCAAATTTCTATAAAAAAAACATATGCAAAACATTTACGAAACAACTTTAACAAAAAAAAAAGTTTTATTAAAGGATCTCACTTCGATTAAACTTTGTTTAGAAGAATTTTATTCACTACGAGATATGAGAGTTATATATTATCTAAGTAAAATAATTAATTGAAATGGGTTCAGAAAGATAAATGTGAACCTGTTTGAGAGGTTATTAACTTCTATTTATTGTGATTATAAATATATGTAGAAAGTTTATTTTCAAATTAAAAAAAAAAACTATTTTAAGAAGTAGATACAGTGTCCCAATTGAACTTCTAAATCAAGTAGCAGATAGTTTACTATAGGTGAATGACAAAAGTATGCTAATTAGCCATTTTGAGGAAATAGAAATTAAAGCTGCACTCTTGGAGTGTAGGAGTTCGAAGAAGCTGGGTCTAGATGGTTTTACTTTTAGCTTCATTGCTTTATTAAAAAGACATTGGAAGATTATAAAAAAGGATATATAGATTGTTTTACTTTTAGCTTGATTAAAAATGACATTGAAGGATTATAAAAAAAAAAAATCATATAAGCAGTTTAATATTTTCATACACATTCCTTACCTATTATTAATATGAAAAAACTTATAACTATTATATTAGAGAAGTTTTATTTATGTGATTATGATTATTTTTATTATAATAATAATAATATTTTTAATTATAATATTAATAATAATAGTAATTGTAATTATAATAATAAGTATAATAATAATCGTAACATGACAAAAAAATTGTTTTGGTGTAATGGCTATAGGTTCTTTCACGCTTATGCGAGTTCAAGTCTTCCTCAGTGTACTTTATCCAAAATCTCATTAAAATGATTAATGTGGATAATAAAATTATAACTAAAAATAATAATAGATGTTAAATTTTTTTATAATAAAAATAATATTCGCAAATTTTTAAAATATTTTTAAAATTGATCACAAAAGCGGTCACAGAATCGGTCATAGATTCGATCACAGAATCGGTCATAGAATCGGTCACAAATTTGATCACATAATCGGTCACTATACATCAACAAAATAGCGATTAACATGTTTGGTCACTATTTTAATCAATGACCGATTTTGATCATTTAGTGATTGATTTTTTGGTCACTATCATTGATTTTTCTAGTAGTGTTTGCATTTCAGCTTTATCAAAACCAGGAGCCATTAAACAGCCAAACCATAGAAGAAATTCGAAAAGAATGGCAGGACACTTCATTACAATTAGAAATAATAACTCATAGTTGTACATCGACATTTATATAATTGTTACATATATTGCATTGTAAAATGTTATATATATTGTGTTGTAATTGCGTTGATATTGTATAGAACTGTATTTTTGACTGGAATGGTATATATATATATTGAATTGTAAATTTGTAGGGTTTGCTTCGACCCTACTTTGAACTGCTTTTTTTAATAAAACACAATCGATGCATATTATGTCGATTAATTCCTTAATCGATGTAAATCCCACATACTACGTCAGTTAAGGCCTTAAATGACTTAGTATGTGAATCTTCAAAATAACCACAAAAAGGTACACAACATCAGTTGTTAGGACCAACCGATGTTGTATACCCCTATTACATCGGTTGTTATATCCAACCGATGTTGTATACCCCTATTACATCGGTTGTTATATCCAACTGATGTAATAGATACTTCATTTCTAAAAAATTAAAGGATATTACATCGGTTCCGGCTAGATAATTGATGTAGTATCCTCCCCTAGTGCAAAACCTCACTCAATTAGGTTGGATATTTGATGTCGGTTCCTGTTAAAAATCAATGTAATTTCCCACATATTACATCGGTTGTATAATCGACGTAATATATCCAAGACTTTCTACATCGACTACATCTACATTGGTTCCAGAACAGATATAGAACGTCCTCAATAACCAATGTAGAAGGCCATTTTTCTACTAGTGTTTTTGAAATTTCTTTGAGGGTTTCTACTCTATACAAGTAGGGAAGATAGTTTGAATGTGTTTAATATATACTGTAATTACTTGTTTTATTAAATATGAATTTGATGAATTTGAATTAAATTGAATAAATGTTTATGCAGGGTACGATGTAATATCAATGTTTGTAAATGATATGAAATGGTGATCAAGACATAGTATCTTCATGAAGGAGATATCCATGTTGAGATTGTTATAAGATGTGTATTGTTTGTTGATTTGATACAAGGATACTGACTCTACTCGTACATTGGAATTATATAGATGAAGATTATTAGGTGATAAGAATCGAATGAGGTTCGTATGGCTATGTTTGAGATTAAAATATGAGCTGATCAGAATAGGACATAGGGATTAACCTTATGTATATGTAAATTGTATCTGAAATATGAACTGATCGAAACAGATGGAAACTGTATGTGAGGTTTGATATAGGAACTTATTAGAACAGATTGAATGGTATATGATAGGTACAAACCTCTTACTCTAATTCAATGCACGACTCTTTCGAAAGTAGAAAGTCAAGTGTCTTTGTGTGAGTCAGTGTATGTATGACATGAGTTATTATATAGATGTGATAATGGTAATGTGACGTATGAGATGAACTATGAAAGCCTGATTTGTTGTAGTTTGGTTGAGATAAAATTTTAATTTATGAATATACATTCTTAAAAACTCTTTAGCTTATATTCTTTTTGTGTGGTGTTTGTTTTGTTTTTAAATTTGCAATGATCATGTGTTACACGTAGAGGATTTGGCAGGTGGTTGACTCCTCGGTGAGCTAATGAAGAAATTTTAATTTATTTTATTTTTATTATATGAAGTTATTTTTATTAAATCTTATGTGAAAAAATATATTTTAAAATACTTTAATGAATATATAGATATTTATATTTAGGTTTGTTATATAATTTTTATGCGATAGAGTATTATGTTATATATGAGATAGCTTTATGTCATAATAAAAGGCACATTTTGTAGTCTACGATGCTCAAAATTATACTGTAACTTTTAAATGACATTGTTCATCACTCATAATACTTCTTAATGGAACAATGACAATATGTCTAACAAGTTTTATTACCATTACGCTGACAATCACAGTTCGTGAAACAACTATTCAGGCTAGCTCACTAGATATATATGTCACCTGATTATCTTCTTTTAGGGAATATATAATTGAATTGTAATCTTGTAATGTTTCTCTTCTAGCATATCTTAATTGTTAAGTTAATTATAAAGATTCTGAATTGATCTATTCATACTTACTAAATTTATTATATGTTTGTTGGACCAAAATATCACTAACCCTTTAATTTAATTTTAATTATGTTTTAAAAATAATATATATAAAACAAAATTTTATATGAACAGCATATTGGAGTGTTTTTATTGACATAATAGAGGAAGGCATGCTAGTATGATCGGACCATAAGCCTTCTTTGTACACTTTTTGGTAAGTTTTTTTTGGGACAAATGATAAGTGTACTTCATCTTAAAGTTTTTGCTTGAAAAGATATGACAATAATGGTTTGTCCGATAAACTTAAAGTTATATTTGAAGAGTCTTCATCATACATGACTTTTTATAGTCATCTCTTAACAATACATCTATCTAACATTATAGTGCATCTATCAAACTAATATAAAAACATCTTTTCGAAAATAAAATATATCATATTATCTTTAATATATTTTTACTTCATATATTTTATACAAAAGTGTTATTTACAGTTATACATAATATATCATTATTACTTTATGATGGAAACCTTTTTGAAAATAGTGAAAGACTTTAATTAAACTTTAAATTTTTTTTTCGTTCTTAGAGAAAAATTCAAGAAACTCAAGAAGGGTGTTCACTTCCAAGGAAGGTGGTGAACCTAGAAGAAGATTACTCCCAAATTTTTAGTGACTTTGAAGAAGAGAAGACAAGCTTTTAGCAAATCAATTCTCAGTCAATTTTCAAAGTGAGTATAAGACTAGAGGTAGACTTTTATTTATAGGCTTAGGAACTCCTAACACTCATTAGTCTAAGAGATATGGGACTAAAATGTTCAAAGTGCAGATGCACTTATAATTTCTATTGATACACATGTCTCAAGTCCCATATTGCTCAAATATTGTATTTCCCAAGTGTTTATAAACTCCAAAGCTCCCTTGACGTGTGCATAGTCATGTAAGAGGCTTGTGGTAGGTTGTAATTGACTCCATTTTAGCTCAAAACTTAACCCAACTAAGCTTTTATTTTTCTTTTCATACAAAAGAAAAACTACTCCTATACAAATATCGTCTTTAGAAAAGATAAAGATAATTTCACAAAAAAAATGCAAGACTAATTCATCTTGTTCAAATTTTACTCATTTAAATTCTTAAGATAAAACCTTCAACTATAATAATTCAAACTCACATTATTATTGTGTTAAAAAATTTTAATTATAAAAATAAGATAAGATTCGAGATACCTAATTTCTAAGAAATGGTTATACAATAAAATAAGGTAATGAGATTTGAGGCATCCCACTTGCAAAGGTAGTCATAAGTTAAACAAATAAATAAGATGATATATGTATTATTTCCTTACTGGATATTTATAGATTAAAGTTTTATTAGTCATAAGTGCAACACTCCTCTCTATTTTAGAATGTTTCTTAACTTGATTCACTTTTCCTTTTCTTACTGAGAGTGCGATCCTACACTCTTATTTGTTGCAAGACTTTTCATAATTGAGTTTCTTTCTATTTAAACTCTGATTTTGTCATTTGGTTTCAAACGAATTGAAAGTTTCGATAGGTAACTTGTGAAAGACATGTATATATGATGAAAGGATAGTTCTCCATGGTAAATTGTAAAAACGTAATTATTTAATCTTTGTAAATTACGCTTCAAAGGTTACTGATGGAGGAGAAGAAGAAAGATCTAATAAAACTTATCCTTTGCATTAAATTTGTCATGTCATAATAAAAAAAATAAAAATAGCTTTTTTCTTTGTTCTTGCACGGGTCAATGAAATTTATGAAAAAAAAAAAAAAAAAGGATTGAGTTCATGGTTTATAATATGCAACTTTTTCTTGTGCTATTTAATCTATTCAGATCTTAGCCGTATTGGTCTAAGTTCTTATGTAATTTCTTTCAACCACTTAGATGACCTAATCTTATATAAACATGCTTTACTCATGTGATCATTCTAATATGTATTTTATGCGACCTTTAGTTCATTAGATGTAGTTTGTCTGACCATGTCACGAAATTCTCAATACATCAAACAAAGTCTTAAGTTTATCTATTTTTCAAAGTTCATTTCATATGAAGCTTTGAGTTTACCTATCTTTTAAAGTTTATCAGACAAAATGTGTCAGACAAAATCTTGAATTCATTTTTTTTCAAAATTCGGTAAATGAAATGTGCTAAACAAAGACTTTAATGTTATGCAACATGTATTATTTGTGTTGTTTAAAATCAAAATTTGTATAATAAAATATTTAAATCATCTACTAATATTATCATTTAAAACATTGAAATAAAAACAGTATTGTATCATAAATTTAAAATGTTATAAATGTTTGATTTAGGTCTTAAGATTTAGGACTAAGATTTTAAAACTCCAATATACAGAAAAAAATAGAAGTAACAATATGAGATATTATAAAATGGTACATTTTAACAATAAAAAAACTAAATTAAGTTATTGGAAAAGCTTTTTCCAATACTTTGTCTAACATAAGTATCTAAACTAATATACTACAAAAAAATATTCTAAAGGACTGTGTCTAATGAAGAGATATTAAATATAACTTCACGATCATTACAAGAAAACGTACATATAACTATCAGAAATGTCATCGGTTAAAAAGTTGACTAAACAAATATAGGCTAAACCCACTTTAAATTGACAAAAAAATAAAACAGAAAATTAACACCCTCCAAATCTACACAAAAGTCGACACAAAATTTAAAGAAAAAAAAATAAACATCAGTCAAACAAACATAAAATTTTGTTTTTAAAATTAAATATAACAAAAAGCATCCTGCTAGAAGAAAAAAGATTTTTTTTAATTAAATAAAAAAGGAAACGTCGGCTAGGCCGACACTATAGTATATAAATAAAATAAAAAATAAAAAAGAAACGTTAACATATATAAAAATTAATTGTTTTAATTAAATAAATAAAGAAGCATGGACTTAAAAGATGCATTGATAATTAGACTTCACGATCAAGAATAAGAAATTAAAATGAAAAGTTATTTAATTATTAGTGATAATTATTTTTTAAAAAAGTGAATTTAGTAATGAGAAAAATAAATTATCAGAAAATATTTTTTTAAATAAATAAAAGAATACAAAATTGATGGTAAGTGTTAAAATTGAATTGAAAGAATTATAGTATTTTATATAAAATCTTAAATAAGTATTCTTAAGATTTAATTAAAAATATGTAAACGCATTTAAAAAGAATAAAAAATGAGATAGATATAATTTTGTAAGGAAAAAAATTAATATATTAAGAAAAATGAAAAATAAGTTGAAAGAAATTTAGTAAAAATATAATAGACAAAAAAATTATTATAATTATATAATTGTTAATTTGATAATAAATAAAAGAGTATAAATTTGATGGTAAGTGTTAAAATTGAATTATATTTTTTTTATAAAATCTTAAAGAAGACCTCTTAATTAAAGATATGTGAAAATATTTAAAAAAAGTAAAAATTGATATGGATATAATTTTGTAAAAATTGAAGATTATAATTTTAATTTTTTTTTATTTACAAAATTTTTGTAAATATTAGATAAGAATATTAATTATATGTGATAATAAGAAAAGGAAAATTGTTTTAAGTTTAATTTAGGTTTTTAATTTTAAATTAATTTAAATTTAAATTTTTTAGATAAAAATAACAAGTATTTAAAGAAAGCATTTAGGTTAAATCACTTTCCTCTTTTGCTCTCTCGCACAATTCAATTATTTTCTTCTCTACACTTGGTTTCTTCTCCTTATTGTCTCCACCGTACAGGTAACTGTCCATTCCTTTCTTCTTTGCATTTGTTTTCTTCTCTCGCAGCTGACTTTCTTCTTCATTTCTTCCTTCACGTTTATTTTGTCTCTCCCCTCACCGTGGTTGTCGAAGTTGAGTTCACTCAGTTCTTTCACTGTCTCTTCCCTCACTGGTGGTAGTCACTGTTATTGTTTTGGGTCACGAAAATAAAGTCTTTATTTTTGTTTTCAATTTATTTCTTTATTTTGTCATTTAATTTTCACTTTTATGTGGCTATCAACTTCTAGGTTTTCACATTTTGTGATTTTTGTAGGTTTTTGCTGCCATTGGAGATTTCATTTGTTCCTTTAACCTTCCTCAACTCCATTTTTGGTTTGTTCCCCTCGCCGTAATTTTCACAGTTTGGTTGACTCAGTGAAATAGAACCTCCCAGAAATCACTCCGTCTTAGGCATCTCTAAGTCTATTGAATGTAAGTCCATTAGAATATAACCTTGCTCAACTCCTATTGTTTTGTGTTTACTGATTTCTTGAGAGAATTTAGGATTGAGGACAAAAAGATAAAGTATTATTTTTTCCATTTTTTTGCAAGCTTTATTGTATGAAGTGGCAATTTTTTTAATTTTTTTCTTTTATCAATAGAATATTATTCTATTTTTTGCTATTATTGTGCTTTTATGTTTGTGGTTTTGGACTCCAAGTTATTATTATCGTGATTGTGATATATGAATTTTCTGAACACTTTCAATATAGATTGAACTGAGGCAATTAGTGTGTGTTTGTTTTTGCTTGAGAAAAGCACAATCTTGTTTTTTATAGCTTTCAGACAAAGCTTTTGAAAATAAAGAAAAAAAAAAACATGTTCTCAAGTAGAAACAAGTGCCCATTTATGATGTTCAACTTAAGTGTCCATTTATAGAAGAAACATCATGGTTCTAATTCTGTTTCTATGTTGATTGCAAGAATGAAATTTATTGTTTCATTCCAAAGAGTTCAGAAACCATGAAAACCTGAACACAATATTGCACTATCCTTTCTTCTCTGATGAAATTTTTTATTTCTATTATTTTGAAGGATTGAATAATCATGTAGTATGAGATTGTCAGTGGCTATAAACTAAAGATGAACGTCATTGCTGATTATATATAAAACTGATGATATTTATGGAATCATATAATTTTAATATCAGTCTTTAAGTAATAAATATATTTTCTTTTTTCATCATGTAAACCTTCAAGATTGTTATTTATGATGATTCTACGCTAATTTAAATATTACTTGATTGTATACTTTTTTTGTTTTGGGACATTATAGCAAAGTTATTCTCATTTTCATAGCAGAAGCCAAGGGCTTTGTGCATCTTAAATAGAACTGGAACAGTAGTTTCTGTACGAGCCAACTTCTACTAGCATCAATGTATTAATGTTAAACTTTGTGTCAGTCTAGCCATCGCAAATATCAATTAAAAAATAACTTGCATCGACCTTTGTGTCACATTCGACCGACGCAATTTTTTTTTCTATTTACATCATCCAAGTCAACACAACATAATATAATATTTTTATTTACGTCCATTTTGTATGGATTTGGCCCATGTTATATAAGTTGATTGTTAATCGACATAATAACATCCAGTAATTTAGCGTCAGCTATTAGATGACACAACACCCACACTTTTAATCCACTTTTAATTATTTGCGTTTACTTTTAATTGATGTTATTTTTTATTTTTCCTGTAATGAATTATCAAAATACTTATTATTTTTTTTTTCTAAATGAAGACCTATACAAAATGTACACAGAAAAATGCTTGTAACTATTCGATCTAACAAAGTTATAACAATAACTTTAAATAAAAAAATTTTATAAGATCTAATACTTAGAACACATAATTAAAATTAAATTAGAAAATATGTTGAAATTTGATCTAACAAAACATAATATAATTATTATGATTTACAAATTAAATTATTAAACAAGAAGAGATAAATCTAGAATATTTATACCTCTAAAATTATGAAGTTGTAATTATCAATCAAGAAATAGTGCACAGCAATATATAGACAGCAAGTGTAACTGTATCTAGAATTTAAACTTTAGATTTGATGAAGTTAAACTAATTTCACATAAGTTGTTAATTTTCGCGGTTAAGGAAAATTTATAGTTTAGTTAGTTACATGATTAAGTTATTTAAAAAATGTGTTAAAAAATAGTTTTTGTATTATATTAAAGTTTTAGAAATTATTATTCTACTTGAAAATGATTTATTAAATTCTTAATCCTGTGCAAAGAAGGAAAATAAAAAAAGAAAAGTGTGGAAAAGATAATTAAATGGAGTAAAAAATGTATTTGCATGTTTGAGGTAAAATTAATATGAAAAATAAGTTCCATTGTGAAAATAATAAATTTATACCAGTAACATATTATTTGGTAACTTTGTACGACATCATATTTTATTTAGATAATTTTAATTTACAATAGATAAAAATAATTTATTTATTTAATAAAATAAATAGTTAAATAATTTTCATTTTTTTCAAAATAACTAAATAACTTTTCTTTTAAATAATAAAAATTACATAATTTGTAATACTATTATTATAAAAATTATATATATACAATTTTTTAAATTATATAAATTTCCTAGTTTTCAAGTAAATATTCATAGAAATAATAAAATTTTAAAAATATGAATAGGAAGAAATACATGTACTTTTGCTGCTGGTAAAAATAATTAAAATTAAATAATTATACAAATATAAAGCTATTTATATTATTTATTATAAAACATACGACACAAATTTTATAAAAATATCAATTTTTTATATTTTTCAATTGTTTATTCTCACATTTAAATAGAAATAAAATATATGGAAACCAATAAAAAAAAATCACGTCTTTCTTTTTTACTTTTTTATACTAGAAAAGTATTTGGTTTTATGCATCAATCATCTTTCCTCGCCACGTTTTCATTCAAACGAATGCAGCTTGAATTCTTTTATTGTCGCGGAAGTTAAAATTTGACAGAGACTAGAATTAGAATTTTAGAGATAAATTATTTTTGTGAAAATTCGAAATATTCTAAAATACAAGATATTTTTTCATTTAAAAATTTTAAATTACTTAAAATGAAACAATTTTATATTTTATATTTTAAAATTATTTTTTTTATATTTTAATGTTTTGTTTTCTTCATCTTCTTCTTTTTGTTCTATATTTAATTAGATCTTACTGATTTGATTAATATCAAAACATTGTTAAATCGATATTTCTTAATTGATATAATTAAACTATTTTTATTAATATTGATAGGAATTATCTTTAAGAATTATCTTTTAAAGTGAATTCTTGAGCTTATTTATTGTTATTTAAATAAAAAAATTAAAAATAAATTATTTGAAATAAGATTGAATTAAATTCAATATATTTGAAATTTTGAAATGATAAAAAAATAAAATAAAAAGTTATTTAAATTAAACTTTACTTTTTTAGAAAAATATGATAAAGAGATACATAAGCTAAAACTTAGCACTAGGGAAGAAATTTCAGACATTGCCACCACTGATACCAATCAATGAATGCTGTGCATTATCAGAAATAAAAATTAGTGTGTGATGGCAAAGTTTCTTTGCTTTCTGTCAGTTCTTTGGTTGGTGATAATTAATGTCTATTTTTTTATATTATATTGCAATATATATTATTTTGGTGTGCCCCAGTTGTTTTAATGAGTAAAACCATTAAGATGGATAGTACATTTATTAAATAATATTTTGATAAACACCGCCAAGTGTCTTATCGTACTAGTTAATATATTAAAAGAGAAATACATTTATTAAGTTTTTAATGTCTTATTTTAATTTAGTAATACCTAATCCTTTCAGCTCAAATGTCATTTACAAAATCACGTGACTTTAGGGTATGGTTGAATGCGACGAAAATAAAGAATAAAGAAAATAAAAAAAATAAGTAATAGCTAAAATATAAAAAAACGAAAGAGTTTTGCATTGACAAAATAAAAAACAAGCATAAATTTTTTAACATTATTATTATTATGTTTTGTTAGAATTTCTACTTATATATACATATAAGCTATGTGTTAAGGCAGTTTGTTACATGTTAATTATTATTTGTAAAAACTATTTTATTATTAATTTATAATTTTATGTAATTTTAATTTGTTTTTTCAACCTAACAATTTAATGTGTAGCATTTTTCATCTATTTTTTTTTTTTGTATTATGATGTATATATTATTGTTTCTTTATATATTTTATGTGTGTCAAACAATTGTTTCTTTATATATTTTTTTTGTATATTTTCTGTATATATTTAATGTTGGTTTATGTTCTGAGCTACCTTCGTTTTTTGGTACTTCTCAACTACCCAATTAGGTTATCTTTATAAAAACTCACTTATTTCCATTCCTCTTTAGGTTGTTTCCAGAAAGAAAATAATTTTGATTTTACTTTTTTTTATTATTGTTACTCTATTATTTTCATAAATAAATATATGTCTTTTTTAATGGTCATATACAAATTGTTTTAATGCTGAAATGAAGAAATTTGGGTGATTTCTTTTAAACAATAAATAAAATAAAAAAAGGTATTTTAAAATTCAAACCTAATATGATATTCATCCTATTTGACATATGTTGACTGATTTTGTTATTCTCCTATCAGAATTGGAGTTTGACATCAATAGTATGTATGGATTGACATTTTAATTGAATTTATTATTACTTAGATTATTGAGACTAGTGGGTTCCTTTACATGATTTAAGAAAAAAAAAATACTAATAATGACGGTTATATTAAAAAACTAGGTGTTATATGTATATTTTTAAGAAAAAAGTACTAATTATATTAAAAAAAATTAAGTGGTTACACCGTTAAAGTATATATAGTTATTTTAAATATTTGAATAATTTATTTTTATTTTTAAATCTAAATTAGGATAAAATGAGAATACAAAGCATGCATATTAAAAGGATTTTTTTTTTCTTTATATATTGTTATAAATATAGATTTCTTCTATACATATTAAAATATGATTAAAAGTCAAAAAATATAAAACAATCGAATTTTCTTTATAAATTATTATTATTATTATTATATGTATATATTTTCTAATTTTAAAATATAATTAAAAGTAAAATAAAAATGTGAATGATATAAAAAGAATCAGATTATATATATATATAGACACACACAAGTCTAGTATGACTAATGATAGTTATCATATTCAAAGTTTTGCCTAACAAAGTAATAAGAAAAAATAAATGAAAAATAGGATAAATTAGTACCAAAAGTCTTCATGGATAGTAGAAGAGTAGGACATTTTAAAATTTAGATAATCTCTTTCCATCATGAAAAAGCTGAGAAATGTTTGATATTATATTTGAATAAAGATATTAACATTATATTCAAGAAAGTTGAAAAGATGGTGGTTGTTATACGTCATCTTGATAAAATTAAATCTGATTTTTATAACTTGTAATTGAGAATCCTACCCAGGTTTTGTAGAAAGAGAACTTTATTTCTTTTATAAGAAATCATTTATATTTCTTAGCACATTTAAGTATTTTACTTTATAAGTCAAAGTATGTAAGATTTTATAAATTTTATTTTATTTCTTATCTTTGTTTATTTCTCCTTTTTCCTTTGCTTTTAAATATTTTTTTTTGTAAAATTTCCTTTTTCCTCTGCATCTTTTCTTTTATTTCTTTTTCTTTAAACTTCTTTTTTTAATTTCTTTTTCTCTCAATTTCTTCTTTTATTTTATTTTTTACTAATTTTCTTTCTCTACTAGCTTTCTCTTTTTTTCTTTTCTTGAGCTCTCACTCTCTCATCACACTTACAACATGTTTTTTTTCCAATAACCATTAAACATTTACTCTTTATCTCTATATTTTTGTTTTTTTTTTCTTTTCTTATAGTTTATAACTTCACAAAGTCCTCAAAAACATGTTTTTTTTTTCTGAGAATTAATGTATCTTCCTTACTACATTTCAAGTATATTATTTTACATATTAAATTATATAAGATTTTCTGAATTTTAATTTTAATTTTACATTAATTTTTATTAAGTAACATTTAATGTCTACAAGTTTAACTCTCAAATTTTATTAATTTAGTGTTGTTTTTAATTCAACTGTATGAACTCATCTGATTGTAGTCTGTTTTTTATTTTCATTATATTGCATAATTATTTTCTATTATAAAAATGTGAATAATTTTCTTGTATTTTCTTATCTTCTCATTTAGCATTCAACCATTCAATTAAAAAATAATAAAAATCATAAAAATTCAAAATTATATTAATTCCTAAGATCATATCACCACAAAACTCACTTATATAAAATAGAATAATTGTGTTACGTCTTTTAAGTTGGATTAAAAACAATTGACAAGAAAAAATGTGTTTGTAGTAAATTTGTGTATTCTTTTATGTTGGTAAAAACTTTTACTTTGGTTATCCCTACAATCAACAAAGTTCTTTTATTCTAGTGTCACTTTTCTCTTCTGTGTGTGTGGTTCCTTTGTCCCTGACAGTTTCTAGCAATGTGGGAAACATTCACATGTCCATTGTTGCTCCTATTGCTACCTACGTGGTTAATGATATATTAATTTGAACAAGTATGGTGGGACATTGGCATTTTAATGATTTTAGGATAAATTACTTATATTGTTTTGTAAATTAGTGTAAGTTTCATTGCTCCCTTTAGTTACTATAAGTTTTTATTGTTTAAATTTTGTTGCATTAGAAGTTTTAGATTAGTACCGGAACGAGTAATTTATTTTAAAAAATAGACCTTTTAAATGAATTTCAACAATCAATATAAAAAAATATTATTTTTTACATATTTTGTTTATTTCATTAGATAAAACATTGACTGACGTAATACGTCAGTTTAAAAAAATTTGTAACATCCCATATTTTTTATATAATAATAATTATATTGTATAAAAATTTTATAATATGCCTAAATATAAATATTCATATATTAGTATTTCAAAATATATTTTTTTAAAGAGGATTTAATAGAAATATTTTGTTATAATTACAAAATAAAATAAAATAAAATTTCTCTATCAATATTGAGGAGTTACACCACTTGTCAACTCATGTGTAATACAAAAATTTAAATTTAAAAACAAAATAAATACCAAGGGTAAGCTATAGAGTTTTTTTTTTTTTTTTAAATATATATATATATTTTCATAAATTAGATTTCTATCCCAACCAAACTATAACATTAAGTTGTCATAACTCATCTTACACATCATATTATCATTATCACATCTTTACAATAACTCATATCATACATATACTGACTCATATACAACGACATTCAACTCTCTACTTCCCGGAAGACTAGTGCATTGAGTTAGAATCAGAGGTTTGCATCTCTCATATTAATAAATGATAAATAATTATTATGTTAGAATCATTAGCGATTTTTTTTAGGTATATTAACTAACGATTTTTTTTAGGTATATTAACGGATAATAAATAATTATTATGTGAGGGTTATTAGCAATTATGTTAGAGTAAATATTCTATTATGATCCTGTTATTTCATGTATTTCATATATAGAGTATTTTCTTTCATCAAGAGGAAGACAGGAGAGATATATTTTCACTCTCATATCCTTTGTTCTTTTTCTTTCATCTCTGTTCATTTCTTTATTTTCATAAAATGTGGTTAATATGATATTTCTGTTATGGTATAAGAGCTCTCTAACCGAGAGAGCTCCATTGTGCCAACTCTGATTTTGTTTGATTTGCAAGAATTCATCATCTATAATGACTTTAGAAGTGCCATTATTTTCAACAACAAATATGACTACTTTTTCGTTCAATAATCCACCGGTAAATCTTCTGAATGAATCTTCCAGTGTATATTATGGTTCCTTCAACAGAAATTCTCAGAATTCTCAAGTCAAGAGATGAACCAAGAATTACAAGCATTATAGTAGTAAGAAATGCACACATTGTGGTAGAAGAGGTCACACAATTGATGAATGCCATCACTTGCATGGTTTTTCACCAAACTACAAAAGGAGAAAATTCTATGTTAACAATGTCACTACAATTAAAAAAGCAAATGAGAGTGAGACACTTACAAACCAAAAGGAATTTCAACAGTCTTCTAGTTTTAGTTTGACCAAAGAGCAATATAACTCTCTCCTAACTCTCCATCAGCATTCTCAGTTAGCTGTAAACCCTAACACTGAACATCATCACATTTCCAATACATCCACAGGTATCATCTGCAACCTAAGATCACTACCAAAATCTGTCCTTTGGATCTTAGATTCAGGTGCCACTAATCATATTAGTTCATCTCTAGATAATTTTGCTACATATAGAATTATTCCTGATGTTCCTATCAAGTTACCTAATGGAACTACAATTTATGCAAACATTAAAGGCACTATCATATTTTTTACTACATTCACTGCATAATGTACTCTATATACCAGGATTTAACTTTAATCTCATTTTTGTATCTCAACTAGCCATAAAATTTGATTGCTCAATTAGGTTTACTGATCAAATATGTGAAATACAAGATAATCACACTATGAGGATGATTGGTTTTGCTAAGATGCATCACGGACTTTATGTTCTTGAAAATCCTAAGGGACCAGGAAAACACTTTGCCCCAGATTTAATTTCAATAAATTTTGTGTCTGTTAATAAGGTGAACGATTGACATTTTAAACTAGGTCACTTGTCTAAGGACAAACTATTTGTATTGCTAACAAAATTTGATTACATTTATAACAAAACATGTGATGATTTTTGTCAAATATGTCCACTTGCTAAACATAAAAGACTTCCATTTCCTGTAAGCACTTCTTCAAGCAATACAATTTTTGATTTGTTACATATAAATATTTTGGGCCCATTAGCCATTACTTCTGTGGATGAACATAAATATTTTTTTTACTATTGTGGATGATTTTTCTAGGCATACTTGGATTTTTCTTTTGAAAACTAAATCAGAAGTACATGACTGCATTAAATCTTTGATTAGTTTGGTTGAAACTCAATGTTCTACTACTATCAAATGCATTAGGTTTGATCAAGGACCTGGATTTAATTTACATCAGTTTTATTCTCTCAAAGACATAGAACATCAAATGTCTTGACTTGATACTCTACAACAAAATGGAGTGGTAGAGAGAAAACATCAACACATTTTAAATATTACTAGGGCTCTTATTTTTCAAAGTAACTTGTCAAAATTGGTTTGAAACTTTGCAGTCTCTCATGCTGTTTTTCTGCTTAATAGATTGCCTAGCAAGGTTTTACATAACAAAAGTCCTTATGATATTTTGTATGACTTTTCTCCTAATTTAACTTTTATTAAAGTCTTTGGTTTTGAAGTTTTTGCATCAACTTTGACTCATAATAGGACGAAACTTGATCCTCGGGTTAGACGATGTGTTTATTTAGGTCACAGATGAGGGATCAAGGGTTCACTTCTCTATGATATACACACCAGAGAGTTTTTTTTATCCATAAATGTTTCTTTCAATAAAAATAGTTTTCCTTTTAAACATATCAATCATACAGATAGTAAATATTTTGTCCTGCAACATTTTCCTGATTATCAAGACACTAATCTCTCTTTCCTTAGATTCTCCTCACCACTACAAAACTAACAAACACCATATATTGTCCCACAATAAAATTATTCCTCTCCCACTAAACCACTACAAAATCAACAAACACCATATATTATCCCACAACAAAATCTTTCTTCTCCCACTATCACAGCTCCTGATAACCCGTACCTCATGTTATAAGAAAATCCACTAAAAGCACCAAACCTCCTGCTTACCTCAAACATTTTCATTGGACGTAGCTACGGGCATAAAGAGTAAAAATTCCTCTTTAGTTAAATATCTTATTTCCAATTTTGTTAATTACTCAAAATTTTCTAACAATCATAAGCATTTTGCATTTAGTATCTCTTCCATTGTAGAACCCAAAACTTATGCACAGGCAGTGAACCATGAGAACTGGAGGAAAGTCATGGATGATGAGATTAATGTCTTAGTTCAAATTGGAACCTGGGAGTTTGCTGACCTTCGGATTGGAAAACAAATAGTGGGATGCAAATGGGTGTATAAGATTACACACAAGGTTGATGGCCCAATTGAGAGGTTCAAGGCTAGGATAGTAGCCAAGGGATTTATATAACAAGAAGGTGTTGATTTCAAAGAAACTTTTTCTCCAATGGCTAAAATTACTACTGTAAGGCTCTTACTGGCCATTGCAGCCACTAAAAATTAGCTCCTTCAACAACTTGATGTCAACAATGCTTTCTTGCTTGGCGATCTTCATGAAGAAGTCTATATGGAGGTTTCTAAAGGTGTAGTTCCTCCAAAACCTGGTCAGGTTTGCAAGCTGAGAAAATCTATATTCTTAGACAAGCTAGTAGACAGTGGTATGAAAAGTTGTCTATAGTTCTTATAGCTTCGGGTTATACCCAATCACATTCTGATTTTTCTTTATTCACTAAACAATATGATACTTGTACTTCACAGCCATCCTTGTCTATGTTGATGATATGATTTTGACAGGAAATGATGCTCAAGAGATTGCTTTGGTCAAGTCTCAACTTGATCACTTATTCAAAATTAAGGATCTTGGTCAACTGAAAATTTTTCTTGGATTAGAAGTTGCTAGATCAAGGAAGCGTATTTTCCTTAACCAAAGGAAATACACTTTAGAGCTTCTAGATGATGCAGGCTTGTTAGGTTGCAAACCTTCTAACAGTCCTATGGATCCTCAAAAAAAGCTTCATTCCAAAGAGAGTCCTCTTCTTGAAGACATTTCTATGTATCAACTACTCATTGGACAACTCATCTACCTGACAACACTAGGCCCGACATTTGTTTTGTTGTCAATCATCTCTTACAGTTCTTATCAACTCCTACAATGGCTCATTACCAAGCAGCACTCAGGGTTCTTCATTATCTCAAAACTAATCCTGGTCAGGGGCTCTTCTTTCCTAGTGATTCTCCTTTACAGCTGAAAGGTTTTTGTGACTTAGACTGGGCATCATGTCCTGAAACTAACCACTCTATTACTAACTTCTGCATTTTTTTTTTGTGATTCATTAATCTCTTGGTGACCCAAGAAGCAACACACAGTTTCACGATCCTCCTCTGAGGCTGAATATCGTGCTTTGGCGTTGGCAATTTGTGAAATTCAATAGTTGTCTTATTTGCTTCGTGACTTACATATTGTTCCTCAAGCCACTGCAGTTCTTTTTTGTGACAACAAGTCTGTCTTACATTTAGCTGTCAATCCTTTATGAGCGTAGCGAACGCATTGAAATTGATTGCCATGTGGTTAGAGAGAAAAGGTTTGTGATGGTGTTCTTCATTTGCTCCCTATCAATACTAAAGTCACAGGTTGCTGACATCTGTACCTTTCATACCCAAGTTGTTCTTACATCTGTTGTCCAAGATGGGTTTAATTGATCTCTATGCTTCATCTTTATTGAGGGGGTAATAAATGATAAATAATTATTATGTGAGCGATTTTGGTTAGAGTATATTAACGGATAATAAATAATTATTATGTGAAGGTTATTAACAATTATGTTAAAGTAACTATTCTGTTATGATCCTGTCATTTCATGTACTTCATATATAGAGTATTTGTATTTTCTTTCATCAAGAGGATGAGAAGAGAGATATATTTTCACTCTCATATCCTTTGTTATTTTTCTTTCATTTCTGTTCATTTCTTTACTTTCATAACATGTGGTTAATATGACATCTCTTTTACATATATCATCAGTATGTTCCGATAAGCTCATATTTCAATAATTATATAAACCTTATTCAATTATTCACTAATTGGTAATCTTCATCTATATGAATCAAATGTATCAGTAGAGTCAGTATACCTCCTTAGATAGATCAAATCCCCAAACGATGCATATCTTAATAATCTCAACACGATATCTCCTTCCCAGAAGATACTATGTTTCAATCATTATTCCATATCATTCACAAATATTGGTACTACATCATACTATACATAAACATTCATTCAATTTAATTCAAATTCATTTAATTCATACTTAATAAAACAAGTAATTACAATATCTATTAAAAAAATTCAAACTAGCTTCCCTGAGTACATATATTCTAAAATCACGAGCAATCTAAGTCATGTTCAAGAATATGATGAGACATTCTTACTCTACTCAACCCCAAAAATCTAAGAATGACATCTGATGGTCAGTTTGACAATGAAAGAGGGTTGGTAATTGTTATAAAAATAAAAACTAAATAATTGTTTTCATATTTTTTAAACTTTTCTCTTTAAAAATATCTAGGTGTTATCTTATTTATCTTTAAAAATAAATTTTGTTAGTTTTTATTGTAGAGATAATTTTATAGTGTATTACAAGATCAACATAAAATAAAGTTTTTTACTTCATTCATATTTATATTATTCTCAAAATAATATAATTGAACCTAAATAATTAACGTAAATAGCTATTTTTACTAATGACTTTTAAACTCATTAGAAGGGATAAATAAGAATGAGAAACTTACTAATATTTAAGTATTTATTTATATTAATTTTTAGTTTAATTATTAAATATCTTTTCGTACAAATAAATATTTTTATGTAAATATTTTTTCTTTTACTTTTTAGTCTCCGTAATTTATATTTGTTTTCAGTCTTTATAATTAATTTATTTTTTAATTTCTATAAATGTATTAATTTTTCTTAGTTCCTTATAACATCGTTATGTTATGATCATAATCTTAGCATTTTTTTTTATGAGAAGTAACAAGTACTGAAACAAATTTCTATTGAACGGTACGAAAACTTGAAAATAACTAAAAAATATTGTGTTATACTACCGAGGAATTTATATATATATATAAAAGCAAAGTCTGAACTTTCTTTCCCCATTTTTCCATTAAAAGAGAAAAGTAGTCAGATTGTGAGAAATGCTTACTTTTTAATATATTAAATAGTTTACATTTAATCTAATTAATATGCTTTAATTGTTAACTAACATTGCTGCAAATAGTTAATTAAATTATTATTATTATTATTAATGTTTTTTAAGAAAATATTATTAGATGAAGATAAATTTCGCAATTGTCAAACCACTGTTAAGACCATATGTGTGTATAAAAAGTCATAATAAAGTTCATATAAAAAATACTTGTTATATTTTTAAATAAATTTTAGAAAAGTTTGAAATACTTGTTCATAAATGAGAAATAAAAACAAAAAATTAGATGGATAAAACTCCTTAAAAATGAACGACCATGAGCTAAAGTATCACTTTGGCACGATGATCCGAGTAGAAAGATCAGCACGAATCCACAATTATGTGATTCATTCACTGGTAGAAAAGTTTAGAAACCTTGATATAGTTACCGGCTTTAGTACCCTTATAAGCCTTATGTTTAAAAGATTTAAAATCTCGTGTGACTTAAGGTTCTCAACTTAGACGGGACTCAGCTTTAGATAAGAAAAGGTTGATAAAAAAAACTTTTAGATAACAAGCTTTCTTTGTCTTATAATCTAATAACTAATTTTAATTGGAGAAGATAGATGTTTAGGTAGAAAAAGATTTATTATTTCCATATATGAATATTCAAATATTGAGATTAAATATGTGTGAGTGTTCTGATATCAGATAATATAATAGATTCAATAAAACTTTTTAAATTTAATATTATATTAGAAAATGAGTTTAAATTTAATTTATTTTTACAAAATCAATTTATAAAGTGATGTTTGTATTATAATTGATTTTATTTATAACATTATTATTTCTTCTTCTTATTTGATAATTATTTTAAAAACTATAAAATGGAATTTATCAAATAATCTTTTTATTCATTCAAAATAATTATCCTATTTTTGTTACCATAAAATCAATTGAATATTTATTAGTAGAATTTTAAAAAAATACAAATTTAATCTGTAGATTAATATATATATATATATATATATATATATATATATATATATATATATATAT
>Ga0209700_105383_pt1 | contig 21642 bp, 14 predicted proteins | sample SiratroredBW_FD_187528 | JGI IMG/M metagenome (GOLD analysis project Ga0209700, IMG submission 187528) | Root nodule microbial communities of legume samples collected from California, USA - Siratro red BW (SPAdes) (version 2) | ecosystem: Host-associated > Plants > Roots > Nodule | place: USA... | reverse complement strand
AACTTATGCAGCTAGGTCGTTATTATGGAAAGCCAAAACAGAAAGATACTATGGCAAAGGAAGGTAGTGGTTCTAACGTAAACGTATTGAGTGGTGGTGCCAAAAAATTATGGAGAAATGGAACACAACAACAGTAGCAACAGGAAAGAGAGAATGAGTGTGTGCAAGTAGTTTTCAGTGAGTGTGAGGGATGGTAGAATGAGTTGTGGTTTTGGTTATTGGTGACATAGTGACGTTTCAATATTTAAGGCCAAGAATACAGATGAACATGCATAATGATATAATGTAAAGCAAACACATACAGCAGACCGCACAATATCAGTATCTACCAACAATCAAACTCAAGAATCATACCTTTCCAAGTTTAGGCGCAAATTTTCTCTGGTTTATGACTCTTTTCTCTGGTAAGACCAGGAATCGATCCCAGCACTCCTCTCCTTTTTCTTCTCCAATGTGTGTCTACTGTATCCCCTTTTCTGTTCCGCCCTCCCTGCTTCTATATGCCTTCTTCGTGCCCTTCCTTCTCAGTCAGTGACGATTCTTCTTTCTTTCTCCTTCCTATTCTCTATGTCAATCTCTCCCCCCTCTTTTCTTGTTCTTCTTTTTAAATATCAGTGGTCCTTATTATTATTATTTTTTATTATTTATTTCTAAGTGGTTCAGGGCAGTTAATAAAATCTTTGACTCATTCTCTATGTTATTATTTCTTTTAATTAATTTTTTTTAAATTAATATTAAAATGAACCTAGTCAGTAATGAGTCCTAAAACATTTTTCAAAGTTAAAAGTCTATTTTTATTATTTATTTTTATTTAAGTGAAGAACATGGGTTGTTACCTGAGCAGTTTAACAATTGTTATTTAAAATATTTATTTATTATATTTTTTTTAAAACAATACGTGAAGTTAAAGAGTGAGAACATGGGAGTTTACTGCCATTGACTCATTCCTTTTATTATTTTTTATTTATCTATTTATTTATTTTTTAAAACTTGCAAATCAAGTTTGGAAGCAGTTATTTGTTTTTTATTATTATTTATTTTTTATATACTAATATTTAGATTCTATTATTTTAATCTAGATATTTTGTTATTTTCTTATTATTTTCGTTTTTTTTTATTATTTTTATTTTATTTTATTTTATTTTATTTTGTTAAATCACCATTTTTTTATTTTTTATTTTATTTTATTTTATTTTTTTTAAAATGGAAAAGTTCAAATTTTGTTTAATTTTTATCATTATTATTATTTCAAGAATACTTAAATTAATAAATATATTTTTATGTTATTATTGATTTTTATTTCTTTTTATTTTTTATCATTATGCTTTAATTTAAAAGATTACCCGGACAAAATCGGGTGTTGACAGGAGTAGATTACCATGAAACGTTTTCACCAATTGCTAAAATGACCACCAATCGCCTCTTGATTGCCGTTGCTGCTGCAAAGAATAGGAACCTTGATCAACTTGATGTAAGTAATGTGTTCCTGCATGTGGATTTAGACGAAGAGGTATACATGGATTTACCTCAAGGATTACATACAGAAAAGCCAAATCAAATCTGTTGTCTCAGGAAATCCTTATACTGATTAAAACAGGCAAGTCGACAATGGTATTCAAAACTTGCTAACTGTCTATATAATGTTGGTTTTACACAATCTTCATCTGATTACTCTCTTTTTACAAGGAAAACAACTTCTGGATTCATGGCTTTGCTCGTGTATGTTGACGATATAATACTCGCCGGAGATAATGCTAAACAAATAAGCGAGGTGAAAGTTTTTCTAAACAGGACATTCAAGATCAAAGGTCTTGGACGCTTAAGCTTCTTCCTAGGATTGGAGGTGACCCAAAGCGAAGGATACATATCAATCAAAGAAAATACGTATTAGATATCTTAGCAGACAGCAGTATGCTTGCAGCAAAGCCCTGTTCCACTCCTATTACAAAGGACATAAAATTCAATTCAGATGAACCCATCCATGAAGAAGGAACATATCGTAGAGCCATCAGAAGATTGTTGTATTTAACGAACATCAAACCTGATATAAACTTTGCAATTTAGTTTCTAAGCCAATTTGTTCAATCTCCAAATCTGTATCATCATCAAGTGGTCAATCGGGTTCTGAGGTACGTAAAGGGATCACCCACCCGAGGCTTATTCTTCCCAAGTGAATTCAACATGAAACTCAATGCTTTCAGCGACTCGGATTAGGCGTCATGCAATTTCACACGAAGATCAACTACTGGGTTTTGTGTTTACATGGGATCTGCGCTGATATCTTGGAAAACAAAAAAATAGAGCACTGTCTCTAGATCTTCTTCAGAAGCGGAGTACCGATCTTTGGCATCAACTGCATGCGAGTTACAATGGGTCAAAACTCTTCTTCAAGAATTACAGATAGAAACAAGCGACCCTGCGAATCTGTTCTGTGATAATCAGGCAGCAAAGGCACATAGCACAGAATCCCGTTTTTCATTAACAGATCAAGCATATAGAAATTGACTGTCATGTTGTCAGAGAGAGGTTGCAAAACGGATTATTTCATCTACTTCCCATTAAAGGATCTGAGCAACCAGCTGATGTTTTTACCAAAGCTTTGGAGAAGAACATGTTTGAAAATGTTGTGTCCAAGCTGGGTATGATGGATTATCATCATACCGCTTGAGGGGAGAGGCTATTAAGTTTTATATCTATGCACTGTCTTTTTACGCGTCTCTAGATTTAGGCCGTTTTTCCGTGACTGTACAGCCCATTCATTTTCTTTATTTAACCAAACCTGTATCACTTTTCAAAGGGTGAAAATAAGAAGTATTTTTTAGTTTTCCACTGTTCATCTCTTTCACTACGTATCTGCATGCAAGGTGCTGAACGCAGATTTTTCAAAACTCTCCACAACGCTTCTGTTCTAGTGCAAACTCAAATGGTAGAACCTACCGAATTTGAAAGTACATGGGAGTTAGTTGAAAAGATAAAAATGGTTTTTCCCTTCTTTCACCTTGAGGACAACTTGAGGACAAGGTGACTCTTCAAAGGGGTATTGTAATAGACCCCAGCAACAAAGAGGGTGATGAGCAATATAGGGTGATGGGCAATATAGGAAAATCACTCCTTTCCAATATACATACAAGAGAAGAGGAAATAAAATAACAAAATGAGGAAAGTGGGAGCCGTGTTGTCAGGAGTTAGTTAGGGAAATGAGAAATATAAATAGAAAAATAAAATGTTTCAGAGGGGGAAAAAGTGGAGGATGAAAAAAAAATAGTAGAGAGAACTTGGCCTCTGAAAGCCAAACTTTATTTCCTATTATTGTTTACACATACTTATCTTTACAATACAGTTCTTCACTGATTTGGGAATTATCACTCTGATACTCCCTTATATGTGAAGTCTATATTCTCTTATCTCTGCCTGCATTTTATTATTGTTCTCTGTGCATATGTGTGTAAAATCTTACAAAATCTATCAAAATTGATGTGTTTTTAAACCGACTGTTTTTACGACTTTGGTGTCTCTCTTGAGGATCCAACACCACCTCTTGAAATACTGTTTTCCCGGCTTTGGTGTCTCTCTTGAGAATCCAACACCACCTCTTGAAATACTATCTTCGGTTAGTCTTTTGTGTCACTCTTCTTTCTGTCTTTTTCTTCTACAAATATACAAGATTAAATCAAATATCTGTTCTTATAGACTGATTCCGATTTGTAATAACGATTTCCATAGTTCACATGTAATCAGTGTGCTATCTAATAAATACAGTATTGGATTTTTTCATATTGTATAACAATAATCATACTGACTATGCATGTCTGGCTATTGGGTGTCCAATCATAAAATTAGACAAATGTTTTAGTTTATGAAAGGCTTCAATCAAAGCACTGATAAAAGCTTAATGGTCCAAGGTAGTGCTACTCCTAAATTCAACACTGACTGTTTCTGGGTATTTATTATATCTTGGTTGAGGTGTGGCTGAAATATGAAAGACAAATGCAGAATTTTATGTTATTTCATTTAGTCTAATACAGGTGTGAGCCACAGTGTTCTTCAACCTACCGCCTTTCTGTATTTTCTCAATTCCTATCTACAACAACATATCGCCCTTATTCTTTACTCTACATTTTTCAACACTTCTCAAGAATGCCTTATAACTGTAAAAGACAGATAATAGAACTTGTAAGGCATAACATGTAATGTTAAGGAATCAGATAATGCTAAAAAGAGCAAATAATAGGAAATAATGTCAATCTTGTAAGAACTATAAGAAGTGTGATAAACACCCAAGCATTAGGAGAATCCACTCTTTAAGAGCTGGCTATTAAGGAGTAGAGAACTAAGCACTTAAATAGCCTTTCTTTATTTTCTCAATCCCTATCTACAACAACATATCACCCCTATTCTGGACTCTACTTTTTCAACACTTATCAAGAATGCCTTGTAACTGTAAAAGACTTATAATAGAACTTGGAAGGCACAACATGTAAGGTTAAGGAATCAGATAATGCTAAAAAAACAGACAATAAGAAACAATGTCAATCGTCTAAGAACTATAAAAACTAAGAAATGTGATAAACGAAGGAAATAAATGTTTACAAATTTTAAATCTTATCATGCTTCAAATACTAATTCAATAAACTAATTTGTGAAATGTTTTTCATGTCTTTGTTACATACTCTCCTGTTACCGGTCTATACAGGATTAGATGTCTAAACAATATATATATATATATATATATGTGGTTCTTTTGCAAGTCATCGTGCATCTGTAGCATGGCTGCTTGCTTTTATGTACAACCTGTATCATTCTTTCTCTTCTACTGAGAAATTAAAATTTTTAAATTAGGACTTGTCTTTTCTCCTCTATTAGTTGTGCAATCCTCATTCTTTCTTTTTCTTTCACATTTCAGGATGTGTCATTTAGAACGTCTCATGATATCGCTGCTGTTGCTTTATGTACATCGAAGAACTGCCAACTGCTGGACTTAAGTCTTGATGAGCTGAGAAGTATAAATCTAGTCTTTGAAGAGGACGTGTATGATTTTCTTGGAGTAGAAAATGTGATCCAGAAATTTGTCTCTTACTGCTCCACCGGGTCATCATGTGTTGCCAGCCAAATTGACTATTGGATGAAAAAACTTGAAATGAAGTGAAGACTATCCTGATTGTCATGAAATTCTCATCTGGTTTTGGAAAGCCAATCCCGAAAACTTCGAATAATTACGCATGAAGATCCTTCAACGCGTAATTCTGAAATCCATCAAGATGACACTTTTGAGTATTTGAATTGCGTAACGTAAGAGCATTAGGTTATATGCAAATTAGTCCGGGTTTCTGAATAGGTAGTTTTGGAATCAAAATGCCACACCTAATTAATCTTGGATTTTACATTACACATGAATTTTTAGAAGTTAGCACTCATTATTATTATTATAAAAATAATTTTTATTATTGTATTAAAATCATTTTCTGTTATTACCTTCAGTATGTTTAATTCTTTAAAGCCTATGGAGGACCGATACTGATACGGGGACAAGTGTAATTTTCAAAATATAGTTTACGCCCATACCTACCCGAGACCATCACGGTCGTAATGTTAAGTGATTGCCACTTAATGGCCTATCATACTTTTCCTTTACTAGGTATGATGGCAATTCATGATTCTTAATGTCTTACACATTTGTGGGAAAATATTCCAATTAGGAGGTACTTTATAAATATGGTATCAGTAATGATCCTTTCTTATAATTCATATTTCTACTTTTCTTAAAATCACCTATTATATTCTTACTCACTTGAGTCTTTATAAATCAGATAAATCACGAAGATCTTCTCTTATAACTTTTATTTTTAGTCAGGATCTTCTCTTATAACTTTTATTTTTAGTTTCGGAAAATCTTCTACAACTGAATCCCATTTGATTTAACATCATCGACTTTACCAAAAAGAAGATAATAACATATATGTTACCGTGAATTATACCAATTGATAATCATAATATATCATCTAAATATTTCTAATTATATATAAAATTTGTTTTTTATTTTTATAATCATAACAAAAAAATTTATAATAAATTTTCAAGTTTTAAAAATTTCGTTGTATTAATTTCTTTAAAATTGTGTTTAATACTTAAAATTATTTTCTTTTAAATTAAACATTTTACCAATTTGAAAGTGTATCAATGTTTAGCTTGAGTGTTGAAAGTTAAATAATATCGAGTAATTTTTAATTTTATTTAATTGTGTAATATTTTACTCCAAAATCTATATTATGTCATGTCTTAACTTCTCGTTTCACTACTCTCTTTTTTTTCCTCCATTTCCCTTCTCCAGTAAAACAAATTAATAAAATAATACAAGCAGATTAAGATACGAACCAAAAACAAAAATATATTTCATGTAAAATTAAGCCTGTAAAAAGCTATGAATACAAGAAATCAAGGAGCACTTGGTTAGTAAACCACAATAGGTACCCTCCGACACTGTCATCAAAAGGAATTTGATCATTACACTCGCGGTTTCGCACAATGGAAAAGGAAACAATGAATGTAAAGGAAAACCTTAAAAAGACGACCAATAGTAACTGACTCCATTAAGTTTAGTTTCCATGAGATCTCTTACGAAACCATGTTATGGAGTTAATGAGATCCAAATTAAGAACCTAACCGCACTCGTCAATTCAGCATTGGCATGATTTTTCAACGCTCTGGAAGAACAAAGGAATACTTGCAGCTGCTAGCAGTTTTCTTTCCCGACAGCAGATTTGGCTTGTCGGGGTGGATTTCTTAAACGACGAAATCCAGGTGCATCAGTAATGGATGTAGCCAATTCATTTGACAGGCCAGTATTATTCTCTACATCTGGTTTTGCCATCTTGTCAAACCTAGTTGGATCATTTTCCCGCGTTTCAATTTTGTAAGTTTCAGTACTGCTGCTATTTTCTGGAGAGGAAGACATTGGGTCCTTGGTGACTAGCTGAATTACTGGTTTTCGCGCTTTCTTTTTCTTTCCTTGCTTTTGATCGTCCAATCTCACCTGCAATCACATTGTCCAATGCTTAGTAAGCTAGTTGGAAAACTGTTACATATATAAATGTAAAGTACGAAAATATGAGGCAGGTCATCAAATTTGGTATAAATGCAAAGAGCTTTAGATGTAGTATACCATCGAGTTCTGAATGTCACGTAATGCCTTCTTTATGGGCACCGGGTTGTCCTGACCACTAGCAGGAGGTTGCAGAACAAGTGCACTCTGGAGTAGTTTAGCACATTCAGAAGCAATCACACTTCCATCTTCGTCCACAGAACATTCTGTGTTATTTGATTTTAGCGGTTTGTTTCCCGCTAATTGGTTTGATTCCCTATTTGTGCACTTAAAATGTGTGCAGCCACACGATGCTCCACAGCTCCCACCAGCGGATCGGCATTTACATTTGTTAGTCTTGCACAACGACTTCTTACTGCATGAGCAACAGAGCCCTCCTCCAGCTGTTCTCTCCGTCTTAACACTATTTTCACTTGCACTGCTCATTTCAGGTGTATCCATTTTTATCTTGTCATTCATCTCTTCACAGAGACGAGACAGAACCAGGTCCCCCTGATTAGATGTCAGACAGTGTAAGAAATTAACAATGCATTTAATAATTTTTTAAAGAAATGTCCATACTGAATTATTTGTTTTGACTTTGCATTGTGTTATTCCTAGCACAGTTCTAATTTGATGACAATGACTCAACCTGCTTCCTATCCTTGAAGTCAAGCTTTTCCTTTCGGGATTGTAATTCTCTAAGTAGACAATCAAGGCTGTTCATTTGCTCTTTCAGATCTTGGATGTCATCAACTTTCTCCACACTGTCACATTCTTCTTCTTGTAACTGAGATCTTGAAGTAACAAAAATTTGAAACAAAATATTAAATTAGCAAGGGAACTATATGGTAATGCAAGCTGGTAGAATTCAAGTCTTCAATGTTGCAAAAGAAAATTGAGTGACGGTTTTCACCCTAATTTTTCCTGCTTAAGCATCTCAACTTCTTCCTTCAGCTGTACAATTTCTTCAGCCATCCTGACAATGTCAAATTGTTAGCATAGGAGCTCTTTATATGCATTTCACAAAACTTATACTGACATGAATACTCTCTTGCAAACAAACTACGGTGCGACATAACCCAATTATACAATTTTGTTAACATCAATCCGAAATCCTTATATTTTGAATGCTCTTAAACAAAAGAAGCTATTCAGTTCTCTATTGTTCATGCAGATAGTAATAAAACACCTACTAAATACTAGCATACTCCAAAAAATGAGACATGAAAAATATTGTTTCACAAATCATATAATCAGAAAACTGATGCATTATTATATGGCTGACTCAAAAATAGGAAGCAGCGGCATAGAATTGGGAATATTTATCATGGATGTTCCTCCTGAACTCACAAGGACTCTATGTTGGAAAAATGAACTAGATGGATACAATGTTCATCCCTAACTTATTTTTTAGACATTTCAAACCAAAAGATATGCTAACCTTGTCATATCATACTAAAGGAATGTAAAATCCTAAACGCTTGTGCTAGCTTCCATATAGTTAAATAAGTTTTTCACTACTCAACTTCTGGAAGCTACTGTTGCTCGCACTTGTTTTCATGTAAACATTCCTACCATATATAATATGAATTGTAGCAAAAGAAAGATATATAAATACACATTATTACTATTAGCTTTCAAACAGTATTTAGTAATCAATTTTGCCAGATTAGAAATAAATTTCATCCTTACTAAATTTACATAAATACAAGTGAAAAAAGTTAATAAAATATGAAATGAAGAACAGAGTTGAACAGTTGAAAGACCTATTAAAATGGGGCATAAGCAAAAAAACGAGAAGAGAGAAATACCACAGGACTTACTTTCCCACTTTAGATTCGTATTGTGAGCATAACTTGTGTAACTTAGTTGTGACATCAAGTTCTTCTTCAGCATCCTGCACCACACACATTTTGATGATATTTTAGTATGTTGGTCTAACTAATAAATTACATCACTGCTACAAAACATTAATCAAACCACCGATTAAGTTCAAAAAATAAAAAATAACATTCTGCAGTAGACCATAAATGGTACAAACTTAAAGCATCAGATCTATACTACAAATACGAAGGAAATTGAAGATGGACAAATATTACTGGATAAAATCTACAAAACGGGTCATGAACCTAAATAACGGAGCAAATAAACACATTATAATAAAGGATCTATTATGAGCAAGATTCAGCCTAAAGAAATGTGTAAGAGGTAAAATATGTTACAATTCAGTACAACATATGAACCATATAGCACTCAGTCAAATACATATATCACAGATAAGGACCAACAAACAAGTTTCAGTAAAACTAATAAAGTTTACTGTAAGGATCTATAAGAAAGATTCAGCCAAAATTATAAGGAAATAAGTAGGAGTTGGTAAAACATGTCATCACTCAGCAAAACTTATGAACCATACAGCCCTCATCTATGAACAAGAATTTTAAATTGATTTAAAATTACCTGAATTAGTTCACCATTTCTACTTCTAGCACCTACATGAAAACCGGCAATATAAGAGGCCACAAATGCGACGGGACCAACACAAATAAAATAAAAACGAAACAGGTATTCAGGTCTTCTAACCAGTTGATCTATGTGAAATAGCTTTTCGAGTTGCTATCATGTCTTTTAGAATTTTAGTAGCACCAGAAGCTTCCTCTGCCTTCCTCTGTAATACCTGATGAAGAGAAATGGAGAGAAAAGTGGTTACCGTAAGAAAAACAATGGGCATATAGCAACGACCAAAACAAATAAAAGGACATAACATATAGCAACGAACCAACCATTTTAAGCCTCTCATTTGAATCCAGCAAACTTTGGGTCTTGATTTCGTTCCTCCGTCCTTCTTTCTTAAGCTAATCATACATGAACAAATATTTCATAAGATAAAAATGCTAACGGGAAGGAAAATACTAAATACAACAGCTAGATCTGTGAACAATTAATATGTCAACAAATATATACCCCACCAGTCAATTAAAAGAAAAAAAAAACAACTATTTTCTTATCAATTGAATCGTCAATCATTCGAAATTTTGGACGCAAGAGAATGTAACTAAGTTCAGAATAGATACCTGCAGAATCTCTTTTTCAAGTAGAGCCTTGCATAATCTAAATTGCACAGACTCTAACTTGATCTTACATTGCAGTTGAACCTGTACGTAAACACAAGTTGATTTGATATCCAAAGCAAAAGAGGGACGGATAAGAACTAAAGCAACACTTCATAAAAGAATCCATCAATAAAAGCAATGACACCTTTTGAGCCTTCAAACCTTGAATCTCAAATTGCAACTGCTTCGTTGATTCATCGACCTTTTTCTTTTGAGTTGAAAACTGGGACCGAGTACCCAGTTTCATCTTCAATTCAGTAACCTGAAACAGCACGATGTTGAAACAAACCACGAATCACTGCCACACCAACAAAAACTATTCCATTCTACCACACACAAACAAATAAAAATTTACCTGATCTTCTAGCAAGTTCAGCTTCTGAAGATACTCCTTCTTAAGCTTCTCAACGCCATTCTTCGAAGCCGACGAATCACTGGCCAGTTGTTGATGCCTTAGTTCAGCAATCTCAGTCTGCAAACAACACAGCACGCGAATAAGCAACAGTAACTTCTTCCTCTCAACATCACAACAGACAGCAGTAATAACTCGTCAAATAACCAATTCATTAAAATCTTCTCAGATCAACAGTATAATCATAACAGACAGCAGTAATAACTCGTCAAATAACCGATTCATTAAATTCTTCTCAGATCAACAGTATAATCAATACAAAAGCTGTCAAAAATCAATTGAACAATTAACTTCCTAAAACTCGAAATATTTCAAAATTAGGGATACGCTTTCCATTCCAGCGATAGATGATTTCATTTCAAAATTGATAACCATAAACCTATTCCGTTACAAACGCAAAGACTAATAAATCAGATAAATACAGATGCTAAACTCAATGAACTTTGTAAGAAAAAGTATCTGATAAATCAGATCCACTAACAAGCAATTTTATCAGTGCTAAGGAAGTAACTAACCTGATATGCTTTATTTTCTTCCTCGAGGTTACGAATCCTCTCCTCGTAGATTTGCTTTTCGTTTGTCTCCGAAGATGAGGCATGAACTGGACTCGTTTGCTTGGATCGGCGACTTGTCTTCTTCATTGTAGTCTTTCGAAGTCGACGGAAGTAATCTTGGAAAAGAGAAGAACGAAGAATGGAGGGAATGGCCACTGCCCAGATTGAAGCTCAAACTTCTTATATGGGATGAAACGACACATCTGCGACTACTAAAATCATAACGTTAACCTGGCCAAGTAAACAACCAATTGTCATGTGCCACGTAAACAAAACAATTGAAGATTTCCGGAGGGAAACCAAACCTGCTTGATTCAAATTTTCTTTCTCTGAAATGTACGGTATTATATTATTATTATTATGATAATTACTATTATTATTAATTACAACACTGTTTTAAATTAAAAAAATAAAAAATTACGTAAACTAAAATAAATACAAATCAAAATCAACTAATTTTACCAAATTAAAGCCTTCTGATATTAAGATTAGAAGATTTTGAAAACAAATTAAATAGAAAAATATATATATATATATAAATATATTATACATTTTAAGAATAGTAAATATATTTTTCCTTATGAAGATCGTTTGAACCATTCTCCATTTTGAATAAAAAATAATATTTAAATTGGATACAGTAATTTTGTATATAAGTATAATAAATATTCAATATTTTTAAATTAAATATAAGGATGATGTGTGTAAGTATATATTTGTCTAGTCTAATTCTAATATATGTTTTTGGACTCATTTTCTCAATATTTGTTTTTATACTCGTCTCAATACAAATTACTGGTATTATCTTAGTAGTGAATTCGTTTTAAATTATTAAAACATTCATAACATTCATAATTTCATGGATGATCAGAAAGCTTATATTTATTCTTTTTTTTTCTTTATATAGTTTCTATAAAATGATAAATTACATCTCAAAAAAAAAAAAAAAAAAAAAACACAGGTCATCATTCAATCAAAAAATTTATAGGACACACATATTTCTGCTCCATTTTAATATTTGTATTTATTGCTTTATATTTTTCTCATTGTGTTTATAAGTGTTAAATTGTATAACTCCTTATTTTAATAAGAAAGATAAAAATTTTATTTGAAAATCTCAATTCACTGATAAAAAACAATTCATAGTATATAATATAAGTATGTATAAATCTTATCCTACAAACCAAATTTTTAAAATTAAGTCAGACTCAAAATTTAATTTTTAAAATAATATCATAATTGAAATCTAATCAATTTATCAGACCAATTATTCTCAGATTACTCATAAATATCTCATATGGACTATTGATAAAATGAATTCTTCTATTTTTAGTTTTGTTTTATTTAAAAAACTTTTGTTTTGCTAAAAAAATCGTTATCTCTCAATGATTTGACTCATTTAATATTATAAAATTTACTCAAATTTTCAATTATAATTTTTATTATTAATATTTTACTTGAATAAAAAATACGTATTTATAATTGATAATTCATAATTTTTGTTCTTATTAACATTGAATAATAATTGATAATATTATATTTACTTGGATGTGATTTTTATTTTTTCTATTTTAAAATATTTGAAACAGTATGTACAAGTGAATTTTAGTCAATGAAAATGGAGATAGATAAAAGATTATACTCACTCAATATTGGTGGTAGAGAAAATGATGATTTTTAACGATGATGATAGGAAAGTCCTTTTTTTTATCACTAAGTAATTTTAATACAGGACGTTATTATTGAAAATGTATCTAAAGATATACTTGATTGGACTTCAACACCTAATTAAAATTTGATTGAACATAAAAAAAAGAACACACTTTAAAGTGATTTTTTGGATTATTTGTTTTGAAAATCTTTTTGAAACACACATTTTAAAATTTATTTATGAAATAAATTTCGGATACATACGATAAGATTTTTAAAATAAGATTTCTACTTTTCATATATAAACAATATATTTTGAAATGCGTTTTTCATAACACATTAAATTTATTCCGTAAAGAACTTTTACTAAAATGAGATTTTGTTTAGTGTTTTTCTTTTTTTATTTATTTTTTGGACGGTGATGATACATCGGTGATAAGGGTAATAACGATACAACGGAATGTATTAAAGGAAAAACCAACAAGATAATTCAATCATTTCACCAAATTATGGTGCACAATAACAAAAATAATATCATTGCTTTTAGATAAGTGAATAATGATGGTGATTTTATTCTTGGACTTGTGTCCAAACACACAATTTATAATTAGATTTCAGCATTTAAGTAAAGATGATAACGAATCATGTGTAATTTAAATATACCGGTGCCCATTTTTTAAATAATTTTTTTATCAAAATGAACCAAGCATGTGAATATTTATATAAAATTATACGTGTGAGAACTAAATATGCTATAAATAAAAATATCAGGACTTGTTTAATAAAATTGTGTTGGTGTAATTCAATTGATAATTAATGATTTTTAGGGCTAACTTTAATTCAGATCAACATATTATTGTGGTTTGTTTTAAGAGATAGAAAAACATTTTTAAATAAAAATATAAAATAGAAGTATATAGTTTAAGTCATCTTAACAAAATTATTTTTAGTTTCAAGTATCATAATTTTGTTATATAATTATAATATATGTACATGTTTTAATAAAACAATACTATTTTTATCTTTTCGAAATATAATTATTATTCACCAAATGGTTTTATCCATGAGTGTATGAGTTTATCGCACACCACAAGGATTAAGAAAAAAAAAATGTAAATCAATTCAAATTACGAAAAATTTAACAGAGTCTAATTTACTTTTAAGATCGATCCATCGGATAGCTTTTAATAACTAAATATTGAAATTAATTTTAAAAACGATTCAATTTAATTTAGTGTATAAATCTTTTAATCTAATTAAATTAATTTTTGAGTCCATCAGATAATCCTTACTAACTAATATTGATATTATTTTTTTGTTTAAAACCTAGAATAGAAGAATACAATTGTAACAATAAAAATTACCTAATAATCTATCAAAATTGATGTGTATTTAATTCCTGAAGATAGATATTTAACCTTCCACAAAATATTATTCATAAAATAAATAAAACCAAAATCATCCCTGATCTAGAGTTAATTGCTCAAACAGATTCAGCATTGTCTAAATCTGAACTGCTACTGAATCTCGTTTAATCTGGAACAATAAAATTCAAAATTATTAAAAACAAAATGTGAATACAAGTCACTTACAATTGTCTTGTTCTGAATGTTACGACCTCGAACTGCATATTTTAAAGTGTTCAATGTCTCTTCAGCATTTTTATCAGCTGAACTAAAACATGCTGTAACATTCTCAACAGGTTACATGATGCATGTTACTATATGAAACACACAATTTAAAAAATTTCATCATGCATTAAGTTTGTACCAATCATCACAGTTTTGCTGTTTCTTTCCAGAGAATCCTACATATATTTTTTTGTATCAGGTTTTCTAAAACAAGTTCCGGATAGGATTGGCAATACATTCTATACATGTGACACTTTAATTCATTAGTTTTCATACTTAAACAGATGACAAAGTGCAGTATCAAAAAATGCAATAACTCATGCTTTAACATTCCTATAGAAGTGCTGCTTTTATGTCCTATTATTTCTTAATTATTTTGACATCCTAGAAAGAAATCGTTTATGCAAATCATACAATGGACAAGAAAGATGTACCCAGTAATTCGCTTTTTTTCTTCAGTAAATGCACTAATTACATTTCCAAGAGCTAATAAACCCTTGTTGATATGAATTCTGATCCATTAACAACAACTGAATATTAAATGACATACACTCTACAAAGAACTCAGCTAGCAGAATGGAGTTCAACTAACTCTAATTTCAAATATTTAAACTTTAACAATTGTGCAGAATACTGTTTTTGTATAAAACCTATTCCTAATGCTATATTTCGGTTGCATTGTATCATCAACAACGATGACAAATACCTTCTGTTTAATGCAAGCCATCCATTAGCACCAGTTCGTTTCACTCATTCAGAACCAGCTAGGTCCACCAAATGAAGCTTGCCGCATAAGATGTCGTCAGCATTCTTTTGCTTCATTGAGATTGAAAAGATAGCATGTGAACGACTAAGGCTTCAAAATATTGTCTGAATCCATGGAGAACTTTGGGAATTGACAGAAGTTAGAGGGAGTAGTAAATAGGACAACAGAAATCAAATATAAAAGGCACATTACTCTTAAATCAAGAAACTATTATTGATTGGGTAATGTGTCAATATACAAAATCAACCAACTAGTACATTATCAAGAAACTAATACGTTACTCTTCTACTATGTTTCCTAACCCCAATCCAAGTACTTTTGCTGATTATTAAAGTTAAGCAACTTTAAAACAACATTAGAACAAATGAGTTCTTAAAGATGTTGCATGTGTAGGATTTCAATTCAAAAAACAGCTTAAAAACAGCTTACAAACTCTGGTTTCTACTATGGTAATTTGCATTTTATTAAATGCATTGCATATTACTAAGGTGAAACTCTACCAAACAAACCAACAAAATTAATTACTTCCCTCTCCTTTCTTCCCCCTCCTACCTGCCAAACAAACCCATAGTCATGTTTAGTTTCTTAGAAAGTGAGAAATGAGTGTTGGAAACACAAACAAAAATGCTCCAACCCCCATTTCTTTTCAGAAACTAAACATGTATGGGAGAAATTATTGGATTCGGAGGTTGAACAGTTTTGCAAACACAATCTTAAGTGTTCAATTTTTGCATTGAAAATGCTCATCTCATATAGTGTTCAATCTTAAGTGTTCAATTCTCAAACGGAATCCTTATGCTCTAGCAACTCTTGGGATCTGAATTCTTCATACTGTCACCGGTTACATCCATTACTCACAACTTCATCTCATCGAAGACTTAGTGCAAGAAGATTGTGCAACTTCTTCCTTTTCTTCTTCAACTCCAAAACTCTTATCTTCAATGCTTATGTGGGCACAACACCACGAAGAGTGTGCAACAATCTACATTTCAATCCGTTCATCCTTTGTTATAATTCATCAAACACAGGGATGTGATCCCTCTCTTCAAGTTAGTGTCTCTCCCTTTAACACTCTCTCACTACAATTTTTTTTAATTTTAATGGAGTTTATTACCAGGGGTTTTAATAACCGCCGGAAATGATCATATGATATTCCACCTCATTTTTCAGATTTTCTCTTTTCTTCTCTTTTTTTCTTACATTATCACACATAACCCTCTTCTCTCTTTTCTCACATAACCTTTTCCAATAACCCTAATTCCTTGATTTCCCCTCTGCTCTCTGCTCTCTGCTCTATTTCCAGAACTGCGGCGCGGCGGTGCAGCGCGCTGCACGGTGCTGTGTGGCTTAAACCGACTGTTTTTATGGCTTGAGGATCCAACACCATCTCTTGAAATACTATCTCCGGTTAGTCTTTTGTGTGGCTCTTCTTTCTGTCTTTTCTTCTACAAATATACAATAATAAATCAAATTTCTGTTTGTATAGAGTGATCCTGATTTATAGCAACATCCATTTCCATAGTTCACATGGAATCAGTGCGCTATCTAATAAATACAGTATTGGGTTTTTTTCATATTGTATAACAATGATCATAATGACTATGCATGGCTGGCTATTGGGTGTCCAATCATAAAATTAAACTAATGTTTTAGTTTATGAAAGGCTTCAATCAAACGAGCACTGATAAATGCTTAATGGTCTAAGGTAGTGCTACTCCTAAATTCAACACTGACTGTTTCTGGGTATTTATTATATCTTGGTTGAGGTGTGGCTGAAATATGAAAGACAAATGCAGAATTTTATGTTATTTCATTTAGTCTAATACAGGTGTGAGCCACAGGAAATGTGTTCTTCAACCTATAGCCTTTTTATATTTTCTCAATCCCTATCTACAACAACATATCACCCTTATTCTTTACTCTACTTTTTTCAACACTTCCCAAGAATGCCTTGTAACTATAAAAGGCATATAATAGAACTTGGATTAGAAGGCATAACATGTAAGGTTAAGGAATCAGATAATGCTAAAAAAACAGACAATAAGAAATAATGTCAATCGTGTAAGAACTATAAAAACTAAGAAGTGTGATAAACACCCAAGCATTAGGAGAATCCACTCTTTAAGAGATTAAGGAGGAGAGAGTTAAGCACTTAAATACTGTATCTAGTATCATATAACACTTGAGGAACTCACCCTTTAAAAGCTAGGAGAACCAAACATGTAAACATTAAGAAATGTAAACATTAAGAAACGTTTGATTGGAATGGGTGACCCTCTTCTTGGGTGTTACGAAATATCTGGATTGGAATCTGACCAAAGTTGGCTATCTGGTCTTCAATTAGAATTGTAATATAAATAACACACATACCATCTTTACAACAAATTCATCTCTACATTACAAATAAAACATATACCATCTTTCCTTTTCCCGGTTCTTTTGAATCCAACGAAAAAACTAAAAACTAATATAGCATCAAGGAATTCTGAGATTTTCGAAGACAGTATCCGTGTGTTTCTTTCACTCTTCTATTATAAAAATGAAATAACTTCAACCATAAAAAGTTTTGCAGTATCATAATAAAGACAAATAAAAAAAGTACCTAGGTAATAGTGTTTGAACCAGAGATTATCTCATGCCATAAATATAGTTATTTTCAGCAGTACAGATATTTTGCCAAATTAGATTCTGATTTTTTTTTTTCACATTACAAGTATGCTTTAAATGGTTTTTTACTATCTAAAACTACTCGTATATGGTTTAACTTGTACAAGTTATCTCATTGATTTTATTTTTTTTTCAAAATTAGAATTTAAATTTATGTACAAGCTAGTTTTATCTTTCAAAGAAAATGTTCGCTGCCTATAATCCAATGTTAAAATTTTAACAACTCAACTAAGCAGAATTTTTTAGTTTTTCGAATTCTAATTTACATTGATTGCCATAAAAAAAATTGATCTTGACATACCTCTACAGCAGGTTTTCCACGTTACTTGTAACGAAAAACCAAATCTATCCAGTGATGAAGATTTGAGCTAACATATTCACTTTCAAGGGCTCCCGATTTCTCCGAATGAATTCTTTATGTGAACCCTGTGCAAATAATTTATAAAATTATAACTGAGTCCTTTCCATTCAGTAAATTAGATTTAGTTACTGAGAATATTTGGCTTGTATTGTTCTGTTTGTTGTAAATATTTCAAAATTAAAAAATATAACAGTAACGGAAACATGCATTACATAGGGTTAATTATAGCTCCCCATATATGAAACCCAATATTGTGTCATCATAGTAAATGCTTGAGTCGTTGTTGGAGTTTTCGATCTCAAGATTGTAAGAGATGGTACCATTTTCATTTGAATTGGAGGGCTGGTCCTCCGAGATGAATAAAATGGAGTAGGAGGGACTCTTGGGTCGTAGGGCCAGCCATAGGAAATGTTTGAGTCCTTGTTGGAGTTTACCAAATCATATTTTACAAAGTACCAACGGATGAGAATCATAGTATCTCCCGTCTTCTTTGATTTACCTTTTTCAATCCTGGGACAAAAGTTGTTTTGTGCATAAACATGAGTTTCGTACCATTTTAACATGAATCTGAACATCTGTGATGCAATTTCTGAGAGGATGTCACATAATGCTTATAGACATATATTCTGACAAAGCAAACTAAGGGAACATATTTATTTAAAAAAGACGAGAGAGAGATTAATTATTTGGACTATTATGTATTTGATGTTAATTTGAAAAACGGGTTAATTGTTTGAACGCTAACTAAATTCAACTTTCATTAATAGCTTAGTGAGGAAGTATTAATGTGGCTGGAAATGGATAGCAAGAATCTTTTGATTAAACATGTAACTTTTAGTTTTTATTTTTATTATATTGTTTAAAGTGGTGAAATATTTCCTTATCTGTTTAGATTATTTTTGATAAAATAGTTGTTTGAATTTAGAAGTTATCAAATGAAAGACATAAAAGAAGGCTATTATATACTGACAAAAGGACTTTATTGGTTTAAATAGCAAATGTGGTGGACTTGTTTGCAGTAAAACATTATTGATATATATGTTATTGTTATCTTAAAATGATATGTTAATTATCTTGGCTTTGAGCATATTTTATTCGAAATGGATAAATCTTGGATCAACATGTCTAGAAATACACTTGAACATATGAAAGGCTTGAATAAATTTTTGTATTTTGCATTTGCTAATAAAGGTGTGAGGGGTAAGATAATATGCCCATGTTAGAAATGCAACTTTAACAAATGGCAGTGTCGTGAAGTAGTGATGAACACTTGATTGTTAAGCCTTTTCCAATTGGATATAAAGTGTGGCTTTTACATGGGGAGTAAATGTGACAAATGAAACACGTGTAATGCCACAAGAAGATAGTGAAAAAATTCTTGCTAATAATCCAATGTGTGACATGGTGGATGATAAGGAAATGGGAGTAGAGTCAAGTCATGCTATGAATGATGGTCAAGAGAGTTTATATGAAGGGTGTGATAAATATTCTAAACTTTATTTCTTGATGAAGTTGTATCACATCAAATGTCTACGCAAAATAAGTGACAAGGCAATGTCTATGATACTAGAGTTGTTAGTATATGCCTTTGAACATGTTAAAATTCCACACTCATTCTATGAGGCGAAGAAAATCATTAGCATGTGTGGTCTTAATTACACCAAAAGTGATTCTTGCCCGAATGATTGCATGTTGTATTTTGGAGAAGACACAGATAGATATTTTTGTAAGAAGTCTAAAACATTTACATGTAAGGAAAACAAAAAGGATGAATTAGTTTCATGTCCATCATATGTATATTCAGAAAATGAAGAGGAAGAAAATGAGGAAACTGAATTGCAAGCACATCAACAAAGGCCTACAGCCCGCAAAAGAGCCTGGTTTGTTCATGTCATTGGTAAGCCATTATATATCAAGTTCAAAATGAAAATTAGTGTAAAGTCACTATCAATAATAGCATACAGTGCTATATAGTTATCTGGTATTATTTTTGGTTCAGTCTTATATTCCTTATACACAATTGTTTTTAACATTTCACAGATGAACAAGGAAAGAGAAATACAAAGAAGGTAAGAACCAATGATGTTTGGCATTTACCTCCTAATGAAAGGATTGTTGTGCAATGGAATAATGAGGGCCAACCAATTACAGATGGTGGAGCATTATTGAATAAGTTCTTAGATAGTGTTGCAAGAAACTATAATGCATTTCCTATTAGCTATTCTAGTTGGAGTAAGATTCCTAAAGATTATAAAAAAGATATGTTTAAGAACACTATTCAGGTAAGCAGTGTAAAATTTTAATTTATAATTTACTTATATTATAGTTATTATTAAACTTAATTGTTTTATGTTTTGAAGGCTAAATTTGATGTCCATTATGATGTTCATATAAATCATATCCTTAAATCACTTAATACAAAATGGAGAGACCACCGATAAGAATTGTGGCAACAAACGAATGATGAAACACGTACTAGTACTAGATATGAATTGATCATCGCAGTGGCTCCAAAAGGAATAGATAGAGATCATTGGACTTCTTTTGTGGATTATCGTTTAAATTCAAAAATAAAGGTATAACTAAAGCTTTTTTTTCATCATCTACATTCAAATTTATTAATTTTTATATGTTGATGATTAGGACAATATCCTATAAAATAAAGAGAATAGAACAAAGCAAAACATTGCTCACACAAGTGGATCAAAGAGCATTGCAAGGAAAAGAGATGAAATAATGACAGTAATACATATATTAATATCAAATTTATGTTTTAATTTTTCATACATAATGTCATAATTTTTCTTCTATTTTATAGAAAAAAAAGTGTGGTCACAAGGTTAGTAGAGGAGAGGCATGGATAGCTACACATCAACATGATAATGGAGCATTTATGAGTGATGAAGCAAGGAAAATTTGTTGAACATTAGGCGGTCCAAAGTCCCTTTAGAGGATCAAATCATTTGATAAAGTTTTGATGATAACAAAACTCGAGTATATATTTATATTTGATGACTTATATATATTGCATAGTTAAAATTATTATTATTATTATTATTATTAAAGCAGGAGACACATGGTCTATAAAGAGATAAGTTTTCTTACTATTTACTTTGATGTGTTATTGATTTGATTTAAATTGATTTTATATCATATTGTACTCTAATTTCAAATTATTATGAAGCATTTAATTGTGATTAATTGATTTTATATCATAATGTGCATTAACGTTCAAATCCGTTCATAATAGAAATTATTCAAATTATTGATGAGTATCTCAAATATAATTTCTCTATGTTATAATAAATTATTTCCGATACAGACTTAATCAAGTTTAATGCAGTATGAAAATTAGAGAAGTATTTCCAGTTTGAGCTTCATACATCAGAAAGTCAAGATTGCTCTGT
>Ga0209700_105380_pt1 | contig 21650 bp, 4 predicted proteins | sample SiratroredBW_FD_187528 | JGI IMG/M metagenome (GOLD analysis project Ga0209700, IMG submission 187528) | Root nodule microbial communities of legume samples collected from California, USA - Siratro red BW (SPAdes) (version 2) | ecosystem: Host-associated > Plants > Roots > Nodule | place: USA... | reverse complement strand
ATAATAATAATAATAATAATAATAATAATAATAATAATAATAATAATAATAATAATAATAATAATAATAATAATAATAAAAATAAATAAAAGGAAAAAAAATAAAACAATTTTTACTTTTTGCATCCCTTAATTTACTTTTACACCCCTTTTTATTTCTTCCGGCCCTTTTCGGCCTCCAAACCCTCATTCACTCTCTCCGCCCCTCTCACTTTTTCAAGCTATCCCCACCCAAATCGTTTGGATCCACAGTTCACATTAACCCCAAAAATATAATAATAAAAAAACAATAAACAGAAATATAAAAATAAATAAATATGAAAATAAAATTAAAAAAAAAAAAAAAAAAGATATCCATAATTTTTTTTGAAAACTACTTCTACAACATTTTATCAGACCTACTTTATCTTAATTTTTCATTCTAAATGAAAATAATTAGAAATAAAATCCATTCTTATCGGATTTATTTTAAAATAAAAAGATATTTTATATAGAACTACATAAATTATCATATATGAAAATAAATAAAATCAAAATCAATTTTTATAAGATAATATATATATATATATATATATATATATATATATATTATTTTTATTTGTATTTTCAGAAAAATAAACAAAACAGTATAGAAAAATCACCTTTGTTTCTGTCATTTAATTAAAAATATTGTTTTAGGACCTACGTAGGGAGCTAACGTTTTTCATACACGTAATCCTCTTGAATCTTCAATTTTTTTTTAATAATATTCTGTTTTATTTTTATAATAAATTATAATAGCGACTATTTTTTTTAAACAAAATATTAAACAACTCAAGACAGTTTTTCTTTTTTTATGATAAGCATAATATTATTGAGAAGTTAATACAATGATGCTAACTAATTTTCTTAATATGTTATTTTAGGTGAAGTTAATCTTTTTCTTATTGAAAGAAGGAAGGTACATTATTCTACATCTATATGGTTCCTATGGAGATGGAACAAATTTAAACTCTCTCAGTATATTAAATGCACAATTTTTTTCTTATTGTATTATACTAATCTCTTCAAACAATTTGTCTTATTGATCTCTTCAAGGTCTGGGGTGATATATATTTGAGTAAATTTCCCAATACCTCCTGAGGTTTTCTCAAGTTATAGTCACAGCTTAATTTTTTTAACTATACACAAACCCCTCCATTGTTTTAAAAATATTAAGTTATGCATTTTTTAATATTATATACATGCAATTTCTTTTTACATTACACAAACACATCTTAAAAAAATAATTATACCGATAAAAAAAAGCTTAAATATAATTTGAGAAAACTTTATAAATGAGTGTAACTTATTCTAGGTATATTTGCTAAAATTGAAATATCTCCCTGATCAAAAGCTTGTGAGACTATTTTTTCTTTACCTTTTTTTTAATAAGAATAAAAAAATAATATATGAATGGTGATATTTTAATACCAGTATAAATTAGTGTCACTCAATATAAATTCAATATAAATTAGTGTCAGATGGGTGTTTTGTAAGAATAGTAATATGAAAAAAATATTTTCCATATATATATATATATATATATAGAGAGGTGGTATTATTACATGGATTCTTCTATTTCATCAAATTCTTCATTTTTACCACTCATCCAACATTGATTTTCTCTTCTGGTGACCTCAATGTCAGACACACACAACTTTATCTTTCAAGGAGCTTTCAAAAAGCAGGATAAATATTAACAATCACAATACCTTGCTAGCAACTAAAAATAACCAAATCTTATGCAAAATCATCCATTTGTCCACCATTCAAAATCCAACAATTTAAACAATCTTCATTTTTATATTTTTTTAACAAGTCAAAAATAAATTAAATTAAAAAAATACTTTAAAAATGTTATAACTTAGTCAAAACCTGAAAACAATTTATATATCACAATTGGCTTACAAAATGAAAGAAAGCTTAAAAAATTGAAATTTGAAATCTATTAAAAATAACTTTCCTTACTTTAATTTATCTCATGAATAAAAGGAAATGTAAATCATAATCTCACATTAGCTTCTTAATCAAACCAAGATTTTAACTTTAGTAAAAAAAAAATATTTCATCTCATATTTTTTATTAAAGAAAAAAAATTATCTAATTTTAAAAAATGATATTTAAGATGAAGTTTATACTTATTTATATATTATAAAAAAAAAATTTTAAGAGGCATGGAATTTCTAACATATTTTCTTTACATCAAACTCCTCAACTCATACATAAAATTATATTTTTAAGAATAATTCAAATAATTTGATTGTTTTGAGATTTATCATAATAGATATTTTTTTATCAAAATAGATAAGTTATTTTCTTTTATAAAAATAGATAAATTATCTTTAAGGGATGATTTTAAAATAAAAAAATCGTGTACCAAAACTTTTAATTGAAAAAGTATCATTTTTTACTAAATTCACCGACTAATTTTATTATGGTAGACAAGTTTTTGTCTTGATGCATGATTCAGGAAATCCCATTATGATAGATAAGTTTTAATCATGATGCATAAGGAAATCCCAGAATGGTTCTATCAGATCAAATTCAATTAACTCTCTTCCTTCAGACAATAAGGAATAAAGAGAAGGGCATGTCTGAAATGGTCTAAGTATGATGAGGAAGGCCATGAATATGAGGAAGTTTGATGAGGACAAATTGAGGAGATGATGGTGCAGATTGAGGTGGTGTGATTGGTTTGTGTTGTTGGGGGATTATAAAGAAGATTTTGTGACATCTCTTTTAACTTAAAGTAAATTTATCTAAATTGATTCTTTCTTCTAAATTGATTCAATCAAACAGACTATAAATATTATTTTAAAAATTATATTTATTTTCTAACTAAGACAAGATTTCACATAAAATGAAAATTAATTTAAGGGAGAAAACTAATTATTTAATACTCTAAGAAAAAAAGTCAATTCTAAGAAAAAAGTCAATTCACTCCATCCTTAGAGATTTTTTCATTTAGAATGATTATAAACATACTCTTCATTTTTCTTTAGATTCTTATTTTTACTCGATTTTCTTTATATTATTTTCAAGTGAGAATGCAAATTTTCTTTATAAGGTTTTCTCCTATTATATTCGCAACTTTTTTTTTAACTTTACACAAACTTCTCCGTTGTGTTAAAAGTATTAAATTATCCTTTTTTTACATTATACACAGACACAATTACTTTAATTTCTTTTTACATTACACAAACACCCTTAAAAAATAATTATACTGCAAACTTTATAAAGTCTTCAAAACATTATTCATCCCCACTATATATATATTCTCAATTGCATTAAAAGTCTGCATTCCCACTATTTATGGAACATTCCATTCTCTCTTTTTTATCTTTCAAGAATATTCCGAAAAAGAGTCAACTAAAGAGGATAAATAATAACAATCATAATACTTACTCAAAATAACTAAAATTCTACTGATGCAAAATCTTCCCTTTGTCCACCACTCAGATCTCTTCAAAATAAGTTATATGTCACGATTCCCTTAAAAAATAAGAGTAAAACTTAAAAAAATATATAAATTTACATCTAATAGAACCAACTTACTTTAATTTATCTTATAAATGAAAGGAAATGTTAAAGCATAGTTATTCACCCATTCAAAACAATTACATATTATTAAATATATTATTAATAGGTTAAATTTTAATATAAATTAAATTTAGTTACTACTTGTAAATAACACTACTGTTTACATGAAAACGAGTCCTTAAATGAATAAATACGAAAACAAGTCCTTATAAAATAAATAAACATCATATTGTTTGAGGTGTTTATAATCAAACAAATAAAAAAAAAGTAGAAGATAAAATGATCAATCAAAGTAGTTTCTTTTTTTAAATTTTATACCTATTTTTTCTCAATTAAATGATCTCATTCAAATTTCAGAAAATTAAGAATAAAATTATTTATTATATTTAAATATAATTTAAAATAATAAATATAATATTTTCCCATAAATATTTTCATTTGTTTTGTGATTTGATTTTATTATAATTATAGAATATATTTATATTTAACAAAAGTATACCAGTTTTTTGTATTTTAATTTTTAACTATGAAATAGAGTAATTTATGTATAAAAAATTAAAATTAGGAATATGATAATAATCATAAAAATACTTACAACATGTTTATTTATTCGATAAATTCTGTTAAAAAACAGTTTTAACAATTAAAATCGCTAAAATCAATCTATCCTGAGCACAAAAATATTAATTTGGTTTGATTTTTATATTAAATTGAAAGGAAAAGGAAAATATTCGCGAACACCCAAACTTCTGCCTTGCGTGGTTTATGCATTCGTGGCAAACAAATTGATTCCGATCGTCCATTCCAACTTGAACAAATCAGCACCGTCTGTTCATCTGCCCTGAGATGGCGAACCGCTCCCTCTCCGCCGGAATCAGACGGTACGCGCAACCCCTTCTTCTCTCTCCGCTTTCTCATTAGCATCAAGCTTCTTAACTCGGAAATTTTCACTGCATAGTTTTGTGTTTGGGGCGAGAACTCTTTGCAGCACCGTTGCTTCTCGCGCTCCCGCGTCGCACGTGCCGTTCTTGCGCAAGCTCAAATCCCCGAAGCAGAATCCATTGCTGGTGCTTCAAAATTGGGTGGACGAAGGCAACGACGTTTCACCTTCCCAGCTCAGAAGCATCGCCAGAACCTTCGTCAAATCCAAACGCTACCACCACGCCCTCGAGGTTCCATTTTCCGCCGCCATCTATTATACTCTAAGTAGTTAATTGCTTCCAATTTTGTTCTTCGCTTTTGCCACGCAATTTTGAGAATGTAAGTAGGTTTAAATTAATCTACGTTTTAAAGTTTCCTATAGTAACAGTGAAACAAATATTCTTGTAAGTTATACAGTAGGTTCACATAATGAAGAGAAGCAAGTTTGAGCGGCATATAATGTTACAGTGAAGAGAAATGAAAAGAAAGAGGATGAGATACGAGTATATTATTGATGATAGCAATAATATTTAAGAAAGCACAAAATATCCTGGAGATGATGAGTTTGATCGACAAATAAGGATAATTCTTGCTTATATTTGTTTTTTAGGTATCGAGTCTTTAGCTTATGCCTTAGAGGCCTAAACTTATTTAGCAATTGATGGTGCTGTATTCTTTATTTGTTATGCCTCTTGTTGTATTGACTTATTGTTTTTAGTTATGCCATACATTAACTATGATTGTGCCTTTTAAATAATGAGTTTTGAGAATTAGGGATGAGAATGTCTTAAAGTGCATTAGTTTGCATGTAGTATAAATTGTTTGCATTAAGTTTGGCATCGATTGCTCTGCATTCCACTGTACCATTAGTGCTTTTGGGCCAGCCATTTTGCCCTACTTTCAAGGATTTACTATGTAAGGCGTTTCATAAAGGGATTCTTTCACTCTGTGGCAAGCATGTCATTGCAATGCAATTAGGTTTTGGATAGTATAGTCAATTAGTAGATAAGCAATTTAAATTTGTTAATTATTCTTTTACAGTTATTTAAGTGGATAGAAAACCAGAAGAATTTCCATATGATCCCAGTTGATCATGCTATGAAATTGGAGTTAATCATTGAAAATTATGGTTTAATGGAAGCTGAAGAATATTTTATGAATCTACGTGACTCGGCTGCAAAGAAGGCTGCCTGTCTCACCCTTCTACGTGGCTATGTAAGATATAGGGACACTAGTAAGGCTGAGGCTTTAATGGTGAAGCTCTATGAACTGGGGCTAGTGGTGAACCCTCACCCTTTTAATGAGATGATGAAGCTGTATCTAGTGACATGCGAGCACAGGAAGGTACCCCTTGTTATCCAGCAAATGAAGCGGAATAAAGTACCCTGCAATGTTCTCTCGTACAATCTTTGGATGAATGCTTGTAGTGAGGAAGAAGGATACGGGATTGCAGCTGTAGAGAGAGTTTTTAGACAAATGCAAAATGACAAGAACGTTGAAGTGGGATGGAGCAGTCTTGCTACTTTAGCCAGTGTTTATAAGAAAGCAGGACAACCTGAGAAAGCCATTCTGGTTCTCAAAGATGCTGAAAAGAAACTATCTACATGTAATCGTCTCGGTTACTTCTTCCTCATAACACTATATGCTTCGTTGAAGGAAAAGGAAGGAGTCTTGCGGTTATGGGAAGCTGGTAAGGCAGTTGGTGAAAGAATCAGTTGTGCTAACTACATTTGCATACTAACATGCTTGGTGAAGCTTGGGGACATTCTACAAGCCAAGAGAATCTTCTTCGAATGGGAATCTAATTGTCAGAAGTATGATATTAGAGTCTCTAATGTTCTTTTGGGTGCATATGTGAGGAATGGATTAATGGAAGAAGCTGAATCATTACATCTCCACACATTGCAAAAGGGTGGCTCTCCAAACTATAAGACAATGGAAATTCTTGTAGAGGGATATGTGAATAGGCGAAAAATAGAGGAGGCTATTATTGCAATGAAAAGAGCTTTGGCTATGACGAAAAATTGTCATTGGAGGCCACCACATGGACTTGTGTTAGCCATTGCGGAGTTTTTGGAGAAAGATGGGAATCTTGAATGTGCAAACAATTATATTACTGATATCCATAATTTTGGTCTTGCTAGTTTACCATTGTATAAAATATTACTAAGAATGCACCTTTATGCCAACAAACCACATTTCCATATCCTTAAAATGATAGATGAAGATAAGGTTGAGATGGATGATGAGGCACATTCCATTGTTAAAGCTTTCACTGTGTAGGTAACATCAGTTCCATTGTGTTTTATTACAAGTTGTGCAGTTTTCACTCAGAATAATTCTTGTTTTGTGGATGTGTTCAGGATGAAAAGTTCGGAGGTGAAGCAGTAACCTGGAAGTCAATTTCATTCTTGGGTAATCCTTTCCTTAGTAAACAAGTTCAACCTTTTCATACCTAAGAAGATAATAAGACCATTTTTTAATCAGACAAAGAAACCAACATGTGTTCTTTTTGAAGATTAGCCGCTTGCTAGACCCCACCCCAACATCTTTAGTTATATATTTTTGTAAGTTCCATAAGTAGCAAGGTTTTTGGTAATTACATTGATGTCCAATTCCCTTAATTTTCGAACTTGTTGAAAGATAGTTTGCTATATAGAACAGTAATATATAGTTTGATAATTTTTGCTGCTCACAGTATTTTGGGTTGCATGTTGAAGGTCAAACTGCAAGTAACTATTAGAATTGACAATTTTGGTCTTTCAATTGTACAAAGTATAGCTTAGGATACACTTTGCTGTTGATGAACTGGCCTTCCCATCTCCATATTGTTTGAAAAGTGTTGTGAACCTTCTAATCTTTTAGCATTTCACAGGACTCATTTTAATTGAGTAATTCACATTTGTTTTCTGTAGGGCACGTATGTCTTTTCTAGGAAAAATCCGATTCATGCATGTGTATGTACAACGTTTCAGTTAACACAAGCGGAGCACGAGTGCTAATGCGAATAGACAGATGCTGAAAGATTTTGTGGGACTTGAATCAGAATTCAGAAAAGCTTTTAGGTCCAAAATCAACGGAGAAGTTTCATCCATTCATCAATCAGTTACAGCATACTGGTAAATATCTTTCAACATGTTTACTTTATTTAAACATAAAGACAGCATTTTATAACATGCTCGTGTAAAAGTATATTAAGATGGTAATTGGCATTGTCATCCAAACTACCATTACATGCGCGTAAATGTTTTTCCTTCGATATATTACAAGAAACGATAATTTCCTTGGTAGTTTTCGCCGTTTCCACCATGATAGGTTGGCCATGAGCTCAGGTACGTGTCTGTTGATATGGCAATAAACAATTTATATATCATCCACACAATATGAGACATTAACTAAGCATCTTATATTGCATGATATTGATGGGGGCAAAGCCTTTTCAAGTGGATGAAGATGTCAAGCCCTGTGGAAGGCCGTGTGGTTAAGCTGTTCATCATGAGGTAGCATGCATTCTTTGATAACAGGAAGCTCAAGAAATCGTCAAACCAAGCATCAAGCTTAGCCATGAACTCCTTATCAATCCGATTTATGACCACAATTTCCTCCACTATTGGTAACAGCATCCAAGGCAGCCAATGGCAATATCAGCGAAGCCATTTTTGACCTCCAAAGTAGTGCTTTCTCCCTAATCCACCTTCAAGGGTCTTTATATTCTCTCGAGCTTCTAGTGCTGCCTTCTGTCGTTCCGCCCCTCCTTTGGAAAAGGTGGCCATAACAGCTGGCACCCACTCAGAATAATGAAAGTTGAGTGTTAACAAGGGGAAAAGAAAACACATGATAAACATGCAGTGTTCTAAATTATTACTACCTTTTATCAACTTATCTGGACCAGAATCGTGCCTTGGCCGTTTCTTTAAACCGGTGCCTTTCTGTTGACTGGGTTATATTGCAGGAGCATGGCATTCTTGTTCCTGAGACCTTCTTCCACATATTGGTACTGGAAAGCACACTTGACCCGTAGGGTAAATGGAATACACAAGAACCCTAATAACGTCACTGATTCTTCTGCCATTTTTTCTTTCTTTTTAACTTGCGAATTAAAATCCAAACACTTGCAGTTCTCTCATTCTTGTGTCTATATAGGTATTATTTGGTTATTTATTGTTAACCAATCAATCAGAAGTAGCATATACTTGTACACTTTGAGGGATCTTCTGTTGATTTGAGAAGAAAAAAAGTGATCACAACGAGGCTGAAATAAGTGCTCAAATAATTAAACTATCTAATAGTAAACGAAAGTAGATATTTGAAGAGAAAAATGGCTAAGGGTCAAATCATTTGGGCTCTGTAACTTAATTAGTGTCAACTGATTTTATCTACAACCTTCAAATTTTTGTGTCTTAGTACTCTCGTTACCTTTTTTGTATTTTATTTAAATAAAACTCTTTCCTAGAACTAAAGTTGAATAACATTAATTATATTCCAGAAATGGGATAAAATTGTAATGATTTTAAAAGTAGTTTTTTGAATTCAAGATAGTTTTAAAGTATTATAGAATTAATTTTTAAAAAAATAACTTGATAACTTAAATACCTTATTATATAAAATCGGAGCCCTGTAAATTAGTTAAATTCAATGAAAATAGAAAGGAAAAATTTTACATGTACACCTTTCAATTTTCATACACCTAATAAAAAACTAATATTTTTACTTTTCTAGTTGATTCATCTCGAATTATTTTATGTTTTAGAATGAAAATTATATTTTATTGGTGTTGCATAGGTGTTAAGTGGAGAATGGGATGTTTGAGTATTATCACCGGATGCAAAATGGTCATTTAACTTGTTTTAATGTCAACTTGTAAGATATTCAATGCTTTTTGCCAGGGATTTAAGTGTCAATCCCTTCAATTTTTAAGGCTTTTCCTTCTTGAATTTTCATGATTACTATGATTACTACCTGCACCTCTATATTAACAAGAAAATTAAAATATCCTCCATGTTGAGCTATGTCGTTGTCGCCACGATAGCCCTTACCGTCATTATGTCTTCTCTTCTTTGTTGCACCACGACACCATTATGTCCTTGTTGTTGAGTCTTTTACTGACCATGATGACATTAGCAGGGTGTCCTTAAAGTCTTTAGGAAACATAAGCCTCTGCCAGGGAGACACATGAGACGCTGGGAACTAAGAGAGAGAAAGAGCAAAATGTTTTGGTTTGTTGGGTTTGGTGAACTTTATATAGAAAAACGTAGTTTTTCTTTTCCCTTTCGGATTTCCCAATTTGAAAAATTTTTAGATTGTTGAATACGTAATTATTTCGAATTGTTCAATTTGAAAAGAGAAGATGAATGTTTATGCAGGATTTTGAAAAATTTGTCCCGGAAAACATCATTTTAAATATTATGGGGTGCAGGTAGTAATTATGGGAGTGCATGAAACAAAATTGTTATCTTTAATAGATAAAATAAATATATTTTATTTTGGGTACAACAATAAAAAGAAAAATACAATAATTGAATATATGTTTAATATTTAGTAATTCACGTGTGTTAAAAGAGAGTTTTTTACTTTTTTTTATTGTAGTTTTAAAATTTTTAATAAGTGTTTTGGTGCACTGAATAGTCTTACATGTATACCACCAAGGTCAGTTTAAATATAATTTTTTCCCTTAATCCTATAATTTGTTTCATTACACCCAATAATCTCACATATTATTTAAATTAAAGAAAAAATAAAATAATAAAAAAATAGGAAGTTTATGGATAATTTGATTAATATGATAAAAATAATAATAAATTTATATATTTAGAAAATGATAGAAATATCCTTATATTAAAAATAAAATATAATTGAATGTTAAAAAATATTTAAATATCTATTATTAATATAAAATTAAAAGTTTCTTCAATTACAAATTAAGATCCACTTATAAAATAATCTTCAATTGTTTTTTAGATGTTACGATAAGTAATTTTATAAAATAATTTAATGTAAAAAATATTTTTTAGGAATATAAATTAAAGTCAAAATAAATAAAAAATCAATATTAAATTTTAATAAAAAATATATATTTTGCATTAATAAATAAAAATTATTTCGCAAAATACTAAATTTAAATTTATTTTATTCTATTACTATTTTAATTATTTATTTTGTTATAATATAAATATGCATATATGTCAATAAAGTATTAATGATTATTAAAAATTTATAAATTATATAATCATTATTTGGATTATAATGTAACCATACTTGATTATTTATGTTATATTAATTCTCTGAATATTATTTAGTATAAAAGTAAGGACTATATGGTAAAGGGCAATGAAGGAATTTGAACTATACAAGCTTCTCTTTTTTTTTTTTTTCTATTTCTCGTCACAGTTCAATTGTACTAGATTTGAGGTGAACCTCACAATTCATCCTTTGCTTTCTTTCCATATTAGGTGATCCAAACGAAAGTAATATTTATTTTTTTCTTTTTTATTTTCTTGAACACGACATTACTGAAAAGAAGCTTAAAAGTTAGTCACCATCCACATCTAAATTTTATAAGGTTCATAATATGCACAACAATTTTTGGAAAGTGTCAAATCATGAAAAGTATAATTTGATTGAAAAATATTTAAAACTAATTGCCTCCTCAAGTATTTTTAAAAAGATTTTAAATCTTTAAGATGTAGAATTTCTAATAATGAGAATGGTACCAAATTTCACAATTGCATTTTTTTCAATGTACTGTTAGAAAAATAACTCAGATGTTAACAATGCAAGCAAATTTAAAGAAGACGGTGAACTTAGGATTGAAACATATACTCACAATCAATACAGTGTAAAGACGGTATGAAAATATCTCTTTCACTAAATTTGTCATACAAATCAGAAAACAAACTCCTAAGTTCTTTCTTAAATCCAACTTATGAATAAAGTCAAATTTATTTAAAATAAACTCGTTCCTATATATTTTTTGTTCTCTATTTCAATTGTATTTAATCTGTTAAGCTTTCTATTTCTTTCTAGAGTGTGTCATATGGACTGAGTGTGCCAATATGGCTTCTCCCAAATTTAATGATTTATTAATAGTGTTTTCAGCACAATGAACGTGCTCTACCCTTAATTATGAAGAACCTTTAACTTAATCAAAAAAAGTGTAGTGTTTGGCCTAGGCCATGGAAACCACATTCCAAATAGACAATGTGAAGAGTTTTATATCTAATTTTTCATAGGATGTTATTCAAATATATTTTTCTAAGAAGTGGAAAAAGGTGAATTTCAACATGAATACAAGAAAATTATTATTTATCGACTCTTATATAATATTGATGTAAATTATATATTATAGTTGTTCTTGTGCAGCTGTCACACTACGTTGCTTTTCAATTTTTGATTTGCTTTTTGATTTTCAATTTAGGATTGTAAGGCGAGGCATATGGGTGTTCTCTCAAGTACTCGATCTAAGCCTTTATTAGACGTCTCAATAACATTTAATTAATTAAAAAAAACTATATGGTAGCCTTCATGTATCTTAATCTATAATTAATTGGTTTTTTTTTATTTGAAAAAGATTATCTGACACTGAAGTTAGTAGTTAATATTCCAAGAGTCATATCTTTCATCATATAGTGTTATAGTAATTAATATTCTAAGAATCATATCTTTCATTATAGATAACTGCATCATGAATACGCACTATTCATCATGGGCCTATATTATTGGAATCTTATAGGTTAATTCCGACATTACACATATATTTAAGATAATTATCATAATTAGGTGCACTATACATACTTGGAAGAACATTTCAGACTTAATCTTAAGTCCTACTTTTCAATAATATTTGTACAAGATCTCAGTTAGTTATTGGTTACCTCTTAATCTCGGTATAGGATATCGGTCTCAGTTTAGGATCTTGACATAAAATTTCAATCAACTACCTTTCAATTTCGATACAGAATCTCGATATAAGATCTTGACTAACTATCTTTTAATCTCAATTAATTATTTTTCCATTTCAGTATAATATAAAAATAAATAATAATTATTTTTTATATAAAAAAAACTTGAATACTTAAAAAAAAAACTAAATCCAATGTGTTTTTTTCACTCTTACTCTAGTAAAGGATCGGTTCCATTTTATTATCACTTGATTAGTATGAAGTAATCAACAATACATCATCACCCTTGAAAATATACAATTCTTAAAAGTCAAGATTTGATAATAAACATTATCACTTATATGAACTAAATTTAGGTAGGAAAATTGTATAGCATAAAGTATATCTTAACATAGATGTATACTTTTGATTATATGATATTAAAGTCAAAATATATATATATATATATTCATCTGTGTGTATGATTTTGAAATATTGATTGATGTTTGTTAGATTAATAGAAACGCAACATGAATAGTGGTGGTGGGGAGTCACGTGAGAAGTGAGCCCAAAAACAGCAGTGGGCCCAAAAACAGATTAGAAATCACGTGAGAAGTGGGCCCAAAAACATCCGCATGGCACGTGAGGGAACCGAAATACTACCAAACAAATGTAATCTATGGTGTGAGCAGTCCCATGAGCTTACCGTGGACGCGCCCACCGCATAACATAACCCTCTCCTGAAGCAAGTTAGGTTAGATTTTTAGAAAAGAAGAAAAGAACACACTTCACCACACCATAGGCCTAAGACTCTTCCTTTTTTTTCACCAACAAGATAACTCTTATTTCACCTATTTTCCCCTACTTCTTGGATCCAAGATTTTTAGGGTTTCTGCACCAATCTTCTCCGCCATTCTTCCCTTTCCCCTTTATTCTTTACCAAACGCCTTTTTCCCTTTCTCTCTTCTCTTCCATTCCAGACCCTCCTTCGCTCCAAACCTAAGAGGTTCGTTCTTTTCGCGCTAATTTTTTTATGTCCAATTATTGCTCTTTTATTATTAGTAAGCCACGCTTGATCATTGGGAAAATGTTAATTCTCGCACGCAACCAAAAAGTTTCTGGTTCTTCTCTTCCTCATTCTCGTGGCGGGGGAACGGGGGTTTCCCCTTTTCCCTTTCCCTTTTTGCGTGCCGTGTAATAATGGCGGTGTTTTCTTGAAATTGGATGTACTTGTGAATATAATAATACATGCATACGTATATATGTGTATGTATATATCGGACGGGTTTTCAATTATTGTTGATGTTATCTGTATTGATTGTAGAAGACGGATCAAAGTGTGAAATAGGGGTTTGCTTGGGTGATGGGGTTGTTGTGATCTTGGGATTTTTGAGGGTGGTGAGAGTTTGTTAAAGTGAACCGATGTTATGAGGAAGAAAAGGAAAGGAAGCGAGACTGATGCGTCTGCGGATCTGCATGTTATGTTGGGTCCTAATCTTACCTCTGCTTCGTCGAATTTGAAGTCCCATTACTCGCTAGAGGATTGTTCTAGGCTGAAGAAGAGGTGTTGTAAGGAGGAGGATGCTGCCACTGAGCCAGCTGCTTCCTTTCAAAGAAGACTTGCCGGCATTGCCACTGCCCCGCCTTGTGGGACGTCTTCGTTGATCACGCCCGGGCGAGGGCTTAAGAGGAAGATTGGATGCATTGATGTTGCTACCCAGATGGGCAGGAAGAAGAAGATTGAGGATGATTATGTGTCTGGTGAGACCATTGGGCAAGGCAAGTTTGGGTCTGTTTGGCTGTGTCGGTCCAGGGTTAGTGGAGCAGAATATGCATGTAAGACTCTGAGGAAGGGGGAGGAGACGGTCCACCGAGAGGTTGAGATAATGCAACACTTGTCCGGACATTCTGGGGTTGTGACACTACAAGCAGTTTATGAGGAGGCTGATTGCTTTCATCTTGTGATGGAATTGTGCTCTGGGGGACGGCTCATCGATCAGATGGTTAAGGATGGTCCGTATTTAGAACAGCGGGCTGCTAATGTACTCAAGGAAGTGATGTTGGTTATTAACTATTGTCATGACATGGGAGTTGTGCACAGAGATATCAAACCTGAGAATATACTGCTCACAGCTTCTGGGAAAATAAAGCTTGCAGATTTTGGCTTGGCCATGAGAATTTCCGAAGGTAACATGTGAAACTTGTCTTGATTCCTTAACTTTGATTCCAATATGCCTTTTGTGAAAATATATCCAGTTCAGTATCTATCAAGAAAAAAAAATGTATGGGGCTTAGGCAGATATGCTACTGTTCCTACCATATGTTTATTTATTCCCGTTTCCGTGCATTAATTGAAGGAATTCACCATAATGAGCTTTCAACTTAAAACAGTCACGAGTTTTGAAAGTGATTACATTTTGTAGTAGGGTCCACATTTTTGCATCTTATTTCAAGCAATTGCAAATATCATTTTGTGTTTGGCAATTTTTTTTTTCGGGTCTGGCTCCATAGATCAAACAGTTATCAATGTCTTGTTAACTAAAAAGCTGTATTATCTCAGGTCAGAACTTGACTGGTTTGGCTGGAAGCCCTGCCTATGTTGCCCCGGAGGTATTGTTAGGAAGATACTCTGAGAAGGTGGATATATGGAGTGCTGGAGTGCTTCTGCATGCTCTGTTGGTTGGCAGTCTTCCATTTCAAGGAGATTCATTGGAAGCAGTTTTTGAGGCTATTAAGACCGTCAAATTAGATTTCCAAACTGGGATGTGGGAATCAATATCTAAACCTGCGCGAGATCTTATTGGGAGAATGCTGACAAGGGATATTTCAGCGAGGATATCAGCTGACGAAGTACTTAGTAAGTTCATGATATATTATGAATGTATTGTAGACTGCCTGTTTTATCTTTCTTCCTTCTTGCGTGATGAATTCGCGCAGAATTGTTGTATAGCTCTCTCTCTTCCACAGACTGTTTCATTGAAATAATCAAAACTCGGAATATATGCAAGTTTACTTCAAATTTACCTGTTATCACAAATAAATAGTCTTGTTATATCAGTCTTTGACTAGCTGCTAAATGATTGTACCCTTCTGTACTTGTGTATCTATCCTTTATTTTTTGGCATAACTGTTTATCTGCTAATCCTCCAATACTTTGTTTCATTACACGTTCCACTTACATGATAATGGTACTCTTTCAAAAGTGTGCTCCAAATATTTTCTAGAAGAAAAGTAACAATACCTTTAATGTTTGAGATAGTTTTAAGTTGACTGTTTGCGTGTTATATTAACCTTATGGTTTAATTTCAGGACATCCATGGATATTGTTCTACACGGCACAGACGTTGACGATGCTGCCCATCAAAACAAAATTGAAGAACCAAATTGGTGCAACATGTCCACAGCTTGTTGCTGTTCCTGAACCAGGGTTAGGAGGAACAAGGATAGATAATTACTCACTTAACGAGGGTTCATTCTCCGAAAGTTGCACTTCAGATAATCAGGATGAATGTGTGTTGATTGATGTGCTTGCCTCTGCAATTTCACATGTGAGGATTTCTGAACCAAAGAGGAGCAGGGTGTGTGGTCCCACAGGTCCGATAGCTCAACAAGGTTCATCTAACATGAAGCCAAACAACCTTTGTAAAGCATTTTAACCTGCTGACAGGCTGACACCAAGTATACCACTTTTCTTGACTGTTCTTGCTGGGATTATAGAATCTACTTTCCTCGACACATGACACAGTGGGCTAATCTGAATTTTACATGCTGACTCCTATGGTAGGTTGGCCTGGGTGCCGCTCCCTCCCAAGTTCCTTTATAGTGAGATCTAATTACAATATTTTTTTGTCCCTTTGCTTAATAAACTAATGATGATTAACTGAAATAATTGTACAGCATTTGTGAATAGAATGGTAATGTATCATTTTCTTGAAACCGCTGGTTTATGCAATCTTCTTTACATATCCGATCCGATCTGGTATTTACTTTTTTTTGTTCTTGTCTCGTAAGACTTGCATTCCCTTAACAAGAAAATAACAAAATTTAGTTGCTATAAAGTTCTTATTAAGGCAAGAAAAGTGAAATGGTACCTAAATTCTCTTCATCTTCATCTGTGTTAAGTGGATGCTTATTTTCTTATTGCAGTGATTGCAACATTATCCAATAATTTCCAAATTTAATTGTTGTGCATGTTTATACCATAAAGTATTTTTAAAGAACATTTATTAGAATTTTTGGACTAGTTACTATAAAAATTAACTTACATAACATTAGTGTTGACATATAATTAGAATTGTTTTATGACATGAGTACATTACTTTCTTAATTTCCTCCGACCAAAGTTTTTGAATAAGATGAGGAATGTAATTCCCGGAATAGATGTCATTGACATAAGTTCAAATTTTGTATGTCTTTTAATATATTGAATACGTTCCACCTATTTAGTATCTATTTGGAGAAAAAATAAGCCCTGTTAAAAAAAAAAAAAAACTTGTTCAGAGTTTTGCATTAAGATTTCATTCCCGTGGTAGAATGATTCGTATTTTACTTTTAGCATGCAACAGTGCACTTGGCAACAAACCAAACCAGATAACTCCATTTTGAGAGCTTTCAATCCAAACAGGTTATTATCTATTATCGCACCATTAACTCAGTAAAGTTCAAGGATGCTATTAACTACATTTATCAAATATACACATGATATTTAAAAGAGAAAAGAGGATTTTGCGGTCTGCTAAACAAACAAATTATCCTTTCTGTTACATAGCTTTACTGCTTCGACCAAGAAACATAATTCGGAAGTGGAAGAATTTTTAACAATAAAGCAGCAGGTAGCGTAGCTTTTATGTACAAGAAGATTAGGCATAACAGTGACTGGTGAGTAATCCCAAGAAGGCCCTGAGTAAAATCTTTTAGGTACGAGCCATCATTTTCTGGACAACTTTGACCAGAAGTATACCATGAAGAAACAGACTAACGCAAAAACAATCACGTGAACAACATGGTTGGCACCATTTTGGACTATGCTCTTGTTCAATCTTCTTAAATTATTCTTCACTCCAGCTTGAGCTTTTATCATTGTCATTTGCTGTATTGAAACATACACAATCAAAATACTGATGAGACGGTTGGGTAATTCCTTGCCAAAAAGGAGAGAATGTGCCAATGTCTGATCAATTACTATAAAACAACATTCAACAAAAAAACACCCAAAAAAATTTTCATCTGTACTCCTTTTCGCAAGTACAAAATCACACTAATACGAAAATTATAAAATATAGGACAAAATATTCATCAATTTATGAAAAACCATTGTTATTTGTAACTTCTTCTTCCATCAATCAGTTATCTTAATGGAACTCCACGCAAAATGAATCTTTGTAACCAAGCCAAAATAACGAGAACCCATGGGCACATGGTAAAACAAGGCTTTCACTTCCTGCATCCCAAAATTACTACCTGCACCCATATATTTTTAAAATGACCATTCTACCTTTCATGGTACATTTAAATATTGACTTCCGGATTACGTCTTCCGACAATCTTCTGAAACAAGATTTTCTTGATAAGATTTTCAAAACATGCTTTTTGGAACATGCTTGAACAAGCTTTTCAGGACATATGAGAAGTTTTCCGAAACACTACATAAACATCAGCTTCCTAGTGTAATCAGAAAACATTACAGATTGAGTAATCCTAAAGTTTTCTGAATTAGGCAATCCAGAAGGGACAAAAACTTCTAAACTATATAAATCTCCACCAAACCCAATGTTTACTCTCTCTCTTCATTCCCATCATCTCCAACATCTCCATGGCAAAGCCTTTAGAATAGTGGAACTTGGGAACTTATTCCTTTACCTTCTCGAAAATTTGTTGTTGGTTGTATTTGGATTTTTGCTATCAAAATTGATTTTAATAATATTATTAATTATCTCAAAGCTCATCTTGTAACTAAAGGTTATACATAAAATTTTGGTTTGGACTAGTAATACTTTTTCTCCAGTGACAAAGATGACTTTTGTTCTCTTATTCATAGTCATGGCTACTCTTCAACTATGCACTCTTTATCAATTGAATGTCCAAAATGTTTTTCTTAATAGGGATTTGTTGAAATAAATTTATATGAAGCAACCTCCAGGTTTTGTTGTTCAGAGAGCGCCTTCTAAATTGATATGTTGTCTCCAAAAATCTTTATATAGCCTCATGCAGTCTCCTTGTGCCTGGTTTGGAAAATGTAGCAATGTTGACAATTTGGTATGACTCGCAATGAGGCAGATCATTCAGTTTTTTATTGTCATTTGAGTGTCGGGTATATCTATTTAGTAGTATATGTTGATATCGTTGTTCTCACAAGCAGTTATCACCATGGCATCTCAAAGGTAAAGCAACACCTTTGTCACCACTTTTAGACCAAAGATCTTGACAAACTCAAATATTTCTTGGGGATTGATGTAGTACAATTCAATAATGGTATTGTTATCTTTCAAATAAAGTATGCATTGGATATTTTGGAGGAAATTGAGTTACTTAACTCAAAATCTGTTGACACACCTATGGATCCTAAAATCAAACTCCTACCTAATCAAGGGGAGCCTATCGTCCTGAAATTTTCTTTGCAATCAGTGTGATGATTCAATTTCTTAATTCTCTATGTGTAGATCATTGAAATGCAATCATTCGTATATTGAAGTACATTTAAAGGTTCTCCTGAAAAAGTTTGGTATATGGTCACAATAATCATACTAAAGTTGTTTATTATTCAGATGTTGATTGGGCAAAATCTCCTTTTGATAGAAGATCCACTTCCGCATATGGTGTCTTCATTGGTGATAACTTGATCTCTTGAAACAACAAGAAACACAATGTTGTGACAGGATCTAGTGAAGAAGCAGAATATAAAGTTATGGTCTTAGCTACTTGTAAGTTGATTTAGCCTAAATAGTTACTTAAAGAATTACAATTTGGAAAGGTCACCTAAATGACAATTATATATGACAATTAGGTTGTTCTTCATATTAGTTCAAATCCCACCTTTCATAGAATGACCAAACATATTGAGATTGATTGTCATTTTATTTGACAAAAGATTGCATTTGGAGACATCAAGACTGAATTTGTTAATTAGAATAATCATTTAGCAAATATTTTCACTAAATCTTTACGAGGACCTAGAATTTATTATATTTATAACAAGCTTTGTAGATACGATTTATATGTACCAACTTGAGGGAGAGTGTTAGATGTAACAGGCTTAGTCCATGCATTTTGTATGTTTCTTATCTATAAATACATAACCCTACGTGTTCATTATACATAGGGGATTAATCATATACCTCTTTTTACTTTATTTTCACACTTACCATTTAAATGCTTTATGTGAAAACTTACCAAAAATTTGAGTATCGAGCTATTCTATTGCTTGCTCTAAAATCATTTGACTTCGTGGTCTTTTGACTAAGCTTAGCGTCCCTCAAACAATTGTCGCACCATTCTATGCTGACAATACAAGTGCCATTCAGATTACTAAAAGCACGGTTTTCATGAACACCCAAGCATATTGAGGTGAATTGATATTCTATCAAGGAAGCATTGGACAATCATGTTATATTCTTCTTCCACAAGTTATATCACAACTTCAGCTTGTAGATATCTTCATTAAGGTTGTATTGCAACCCCACCATCAATTTCCTATTAGCAAATTGATGCTACTTGACCAGCCGCATCAATTTGAGGGGCGATGTTACTCAAGATCTTGTGGTTAATGTTTCCTATAATCGGTTTATTTTAAATTTGTGTATTCATTAGATTACCTGATTATAGGAATTAGAATAATTGTGCCACTATTGTCATTGATGCTGTAAATATCTTTGAAATATTCATAGATGGTATGATGATCAATGAATTGGCAGAAAAACAGAAATTCTGATAAATCTAAGCTCCATTGTTTCCGTATGCCCATGAAACAAGGGAGGAAGTGTTTCCTTAAATGCATGGGCTAAGCCTCACCATGAGGAAGTGTTTCCTTAAATACAAGGATAACATTTAAGTGCCAACATCCTCACCACTGTTTAACTGCAGCAGGACTTCCACACCGTCCTCCCCTAGAGCAACCAACATTCTATGTTTATCCAGAATTCTTCTTTTAGGTCAGAGGTTCAAAATGAAGTAGCAGCATTAACAGCATGATTTTCCATTTCAAGTCTTATGATCCTCAACATTATAAGAAATTGGACCTAGAAGCTAGATTTTTAATTGAGAAACATTTCCTGCCACAGACACACCTAGCATTTCACATTTTCAAAATCTGTAGAATTTAAAACGTCTAAAGCATATAAAATTCCATTATTGCCTGAATCATAAAGCAGACAAGTCTGCGGTCTAGGCCCTCAACATGCACTCTCCTTTCTCCATCCAAAATTCGAAACAAGCAAAAAATAACCAAAACCGCAAAATCACATACCACTTGTTCCAGAAAATCTCTCTGAAACTTGACCTCCGAACCTATATCTTCAGCAACCTGCGGCAGAAACATACGAACTTTTTATTCACGTTACGAATCAGAAAAGAGAAAAACGGAATAGCGAAATAGATAAACAGTGAAATACATTTTTCAGTTTTCTAACTTGGCCACGAAGACCGGTGATTTCATCATCGAAGTCAATGCCGGGGTCGATATGCAATTGGATTTCATCCGAGGATGCAACGGGTCGGGTGCTGAGTCCCTCTCTGCAATTGTCACAAATTCAATTGGTGCAAAATTCTGTGACTCTCTGCAATTGTTGCAAATTCAATTGGTGCAAAATTCTTTGTGACGAATGTAAGAGAGAGAAAGCGAAACCTGGATCGATAATGAGCAGCATCGCCGTAGAAGGAGGCACCTTTGTGGGGATTCGTCGACATTGAAATGGAAATTGCAAGCTCCAAGAAATTAATTGAATTTCAGAGAATGAGAAACTCAGTTGCACACAATTCAACTTTCAAGGTTTCGTGTCAAAGCATTCAATTCATTGCAAATTCCAAGTGACAATTCTGCCCCAAATTCATCCTCTCATTTACCTAACCATGCCCGCTTTAATTTTTACAATATAAAATATAAAAAATATATAAATTTTCGTTCTTTATTTTGTCAACTAGTTGTTTTTTCTTATAAGTTAATTAACCTTTAAAAAAGTAAATTGTATTTCTGTAATAACATACAGTTAATATAGTATAGTATTTAATTTAGACACTTGTACTACTGTAAAAAAAGTTATATATATATATATATATATATATATATATATATATATAT
>Ga0209700_105377_pt1 | contig 21657 bp, 10 predicted proteins | sample SiratroredBW_FD_187528 | JGI IMG/M metagenome (GOLD analysis project Ga0209700, IMG submission 187528) | Root nodule microbial communities of legume samples collected from California, USA - Siratro red BW (SPAdes) (version 2) | ecosystem: Host-associated > Plants > Roots > Nodule | place: USA... | reverse complement strand
AAAAAAAATATATAAAAAATATATATATATATATATATATATATATATATATATATATATAATGGCTAAATTAATTATTCTCTTGTCCTTTAGGAGAGCTAGTAAGACGTTTCGGCATGTCTTGTGAAAAATGTAGGCATAAACAACGTATTCAAAGAAAATGTTGACCGATAGATATAGATTCACTAAAATAAAACAGTTTATTTGACCATCATGATCAGCATACAAAATATTAATTTACCTTTTTAATTTCAAATTGAAAAGCTTCGAACCACTTATAGACATCAGCATATAAAAGTTTATAATATTCTATCAAGTCATAAAAAGCTGACTGTTTGAATACTTCCAACAAATCGTAAGTTCTCATAAAATATATATGTCATCAGAGAATCACAATCATGACAATTTTGGTTGGTGTAAGGTCCTTTTCAGGTTAACAAAAAATATTCAACCCGAGGAAAACGCTCAATTATATTTTATGTGAAGGCACACATTACATGAAAAATAAATGAAGTTAATAAGATGATACTTTTGACCAACCAAGTTTATTTATTTACCTTTCATATGCTTATTGATAAAATTAAATTCGTTCGTTTTTAATTATGTTATGATAAATAATCAAATATTACCTACTTCTCTTCCTTTATTCATCTTCCTTTATTAACTTGTATTTAATCTCTTTCTATAAGATTTTTAAGAGTTAATTGTTGTAAAATAATGCTGGTTATATAATCTACTCCAGTAGAGTTAATTATGGCACTTTAAGTCGATATTAATTAATATATTTATAATATTTACTAAAATATAATTTTATTATTTATTTTTATATTTATTAAAATTAATATGAACTTAATTGATACTGATATTTTTTTAATATTTATTAACATTAATCTAGTTAGTATTAATAATAATATTTTTAAAAGTTAATGTTTAGTTTGATAGCCCTATGTAAAGAAATTATTTTTAAGAATAGAAAGTGTGACTTGATTGAGATATTTACATTGATACAATAAAAAGCTTAGGCTATTTTAAGAAAAAAAATATAAATATGCTCTTTTTTCATATTTTTATTGATGTTTAAAACCATTGACATGTATGAAAATGATATCTAAGATGTGAGGAATAGCTGGTAGTCATACAAGAAAATATTTGCATAAATATATATATGGGAATAAGAATGCTTTGTTGTAGTTGAATATATGATTTTGTTGGTGGTAATGCAATTGTAGGGGTCAAAAATGATAAAACCACAAAAGTAATTGTGATGTTTTGGAAGTAGTAGAACAGTTTTGCATGTAACCTGTAAAGCAGGACTTTTTGTAATGACAGACTATGTCTAAATGTATTTTTTTTTTAAAAAAGAACAATTCTTTGTTTATATTTTGGGTAGACCAATTTTACGTAAAAGGTTGGAAAATCTTATTTTCCCTTTTCAATACTTAATTCTTTATTGCCAATTAAAAAAAACTTATCTCTAGTTCTCACTTCTTCTTGGCCGAAAATGATGTAGCAAAATTGAGACAACCAAGTCACATAGAACAAACTTAATTTAAGTGAAAAGTAATTCATTTGCTATTTTAACTACACTTGGTCGAATAATAAGGAAAGAGAACTCAAGAGTAAAATAAGTAAACCATGTTTACCCAATGTCTTGTCATGAATAATACTTATTATAAAAAAAAAAAAAGATAATTCTTTTTCATTGTTAGTGACAAAAAAAAAATTAGTAAATAGTTTTGGCTGAATTTGATTTAATTTCTACTAATTGACACATCTATTGAAAACTTGGCTTAACACTTTAATAAATTTTATTTTGTAAATTCTTCTACTAATTCACCTATAAACAGTAAATCAACAATAAATATGAGTTACTAGTATTCTTATTTTCATTCTAGCATGAACATATTTTATTAAAGTATTTAGACCATCTATTAAATCATTCAAAACATTATTTATTAAAAAATTAGTTTATGTAATTATATTACGTAAACTATGATTAAGTGGATGAGTTAAAGAGAGAAAAAAAAAAGGAGTGATATTGAAAGTGGACTATGAAAAAATCTATAATTTAATGTGTAGGAGTAGCTGGCTCCAGAAAGAGGGGGTTGAATGGAACATGAACTCAATTTGTTGTAAACAAAAATCACCGAGCAAGATCATCTGGGACAAGAATATATAAGCATGGATAGAGCAGTTTTATATTGATTCACCATAATTTTTTGGGTTAAGTCTAGTTCTCCTTTGAACAAATCATTCAAGAGGTTTCACTGTTCAGTAAATAATTACAACGAGTACACAAACCTCTTCAAGTTATAACGAGTACACAAACCTCTCCAGGTTATCCGAGTACACAAACCTCTCCAGGTTATAAAGAGCACATAAATCTCACTAGGTTATCACGAGTACACAAACCTCTCCAACTTATACCAATCTCAATCTTCACCTAAGATTAAGACTACTCAAAGTTGAAAGAAACACTCTCAAAAGAGAAAACAATGAAAGCTCACAAGGGTTTATTTCACAATGGTGAAGAATTACACAATGGTTTTACACAACCCAAAACTCTATATGCTCTGAATAGCAAATTTACAATAGACACTTAATAGATACTCTAATTATTCAATGTATTGTATGATGTATTTCTCTTTCTGCTTCTTCTTGTCCCCTTCACCTTGAGATTGTTTCTCTATATGTAACTTCTTAGAAACTAGTCATTGGGATGCTTGAAAGAGGCAATCTTAACTATCTAATTGCTGAAACTAGCCGTTGGAAGAACAACTTCTATTAATGATTTTTGCATTAAAACTGACTTTATATGCATATAGAAACAATTTAAACAACACAATATATCTTTGATTTGAAACAATTAACCACGTTTAAATATTTCATGATAATTTGAATAATTTTCATTATGAACAATATAAGATCTGGTTTTGATATTTATGTGAAAGACATTTTAATTTGTTTTTCAGATTTAGAAACAAAACAATTAATCACATTTAAATATTTTCATAAAAATTTGAATAATTTTGATTATGAACAAATTTAAACATTAAAGTACAACATAATATAAAATATAATTTTAATATTTATGTGAAAAACACTTTAATTTATTTTTCATATTTAAAAAAATTTAAAATATTTTTATCTTCTTTTAATTTTAAACAAAAATAATATAATTAAATAATAGTAAATAAATACTAATACGGATCTGCAGGACATCTTTAGATACTCATCAAGCTTAGAGATTTGTGAATATTACTGTAACAAACACATAAGATCATCGAATTCAAACACTTACTTGGAATATTGTTATCATCAAAACTTTATTAGATGATTTGATCAAGTAAAAGGACTTTAGAGCGTCTAATGATTCAACATAAATGAATTGAAATCTCTTACATTATATGATCAACCAAATGAATTTTAATAATAAATGAATAGAATAGATTAAAATATTTTAAAATCTCCTATTATATTAGTTTTGATAAATGAAAGTCCACCTCATAAATTCAAATCAAAGAAAGAACATAGATAAGAAGATCAATGACACCATTCTTGTTTCTAATAGTTACATATAGACTTCTAGTATTAGTCTAGAAACAATTAAACACACTTAAAATAATAAAAGATAAAAAAAAAAAAAAAAAAATTATAATTTTTTTAAAAAAAAAAAAAAAAAAAAAGAATGACAAATTTCGCAAATAAGTTAAATTATTTCCAAGTTTAACCTTTCTTAAATTTGAGGAAAAAAACCATAAATTGGAATTAAAAATCAAAATTTCACTATATATATTATCACATTAAGTAATGCTAGGTACTGAATCAAACCCTACTAAACAGAGACTCTTATACCCTATTTCCTTTGTGACATTGCTGTTCTACAAATTTGTGAATAACTCTCTCTATCAGAATGGCAAAATCGTAATTTCAGTTTAATATTTTGAGTTTTACATTGTTTTTATTTTTACCCTAAATTGTCTTTTTTCTTAGAAAGAAAATGAGGAATGAAAAGATGTGATATTAATCCAAAACCATGAAAAGTTAAATTTGTGGAAGTGAGATGGTGATTGCTTCTAACATTAGATGACTCCGTAAAATGTAACCTAACAACCCTTTTGGCCAATCCAAAAGGTGTTTGCTTTTGTGGAGTTAAAGAAAACGGTGGTCTACATTTTTATGGCAACCAAAAGGCATCAAGGAACGTGGTAAAGAGATTGAAATAAAAAAAAATAAAAATATCGTTTTCTTTCTATATGTTTTAACAATTTATGTTTTGTTTTATTTTGTCTTTTAAATTCTAATTATGTAATTAAATTTATAACTTTTGTCCAAAATTAGGAATGTAACATCAAAACTCATCCAATCTAATTAAAAAATATTTTAGCACGATTACCCAATGTTATTCAATTAAAATTGAGTTATGTATGACGTTATATACTTAATAAACTCGGTTCAACCTAATTATATAATAAATATATAATAAAATATTAATTACTTTTTTTAACAGCGAAAACATTAATTATTCTATCATAGAAATATTATTCTATAGATATTAACGCATCTTATTATAAATAAATATCATTTTTCCTTCCACTTTCTTTCTTTTCTCTTCCTCCTTCACTCTTTTCTTTTTTTCTTTCTCAAATTTCTCCCTAAGTTTTTGTTTCTCTATCTCACTTTTTTTCATAATTTAATCACATCATAGCGGTTGAGGAGTTAGAAAATATTCTATTCAATTAAATTTTAAATAGAATAAGTCTTTATTTATTTAAAAGATTTTGTGTTTTTCTATTTTCTTTATGATTTTGTCATTTTTTATAGGAATAGTTGAAGAAAGTGATTACTTTAACTTAGTTAACCTTACAATGAAATTTGATTGTGTTTGAATATATTGTTTTAGATCCCCAGATTTTAGTGTTCTTGAATAAGTTGGATTTTGTGTTAGAATAAAAAATTTCAAGTAGGGAGAATTATTTATGTTTTGATAGAACTTAGGATAGATGATCTAGATACGAAAGTAACATGGTCATAGTATTTTGAGCTTTATGCAGGGTTGTGTATTTTTGAACATGTTTTTAATAACATGAGATTTGTGTAGTTTAAATGAATGAAACTTTTTGTATGTTATCATTTTTTTGTATTTTTTGTGTTATATTACTGCATTTGAAGCTTGCATTTTTTAAATTAGTTTTAGGTAAAACTTTAAAAATAGGTTTATTCTACTGCATAGGTTGATTTTCTGATATTTTCACTTAAGCAAGTCAATTCTCGCTCAAGCAAAAAATAGCCATGCAACTCACTCAACCTTACTTTCTGCTTTGTCTATACTCAAGTGAAAAAATTTCACTTAAGTGTAAACAATACTAAAAATAAACCCTTTTTACCAAAATTTTTGCTTAAGCAAGTCCATTCTTGCTCATGCTAAAAAATTAATTTTTTTTTCTTTCTTCCTTTTATTTTGTTATTATCTCTTGAATGGATTAGATTGCAAATGTATGCTTATTTTAAATGTGAAATGAATATTAAGTTGTTTAAATGATGTAGGTTATATAAAAATTGTTGTTGTTACTAATACGAATTTGTATGAATTTGTGGTCATATATCTACAATGATATGTAAACTATTATTTGATTTGTCTATTAAGTATTGATCCCTTTAATTCATTGATGATCTAGACTAAGATATCAATTGGTGAGAAGTTGAGGGGGGAGTTCTTACACATTGTGACCATATACGACTTGAGTTGAATGTACTTACCTTTATCCATTTAGGTTCACTTAAAAATCTAAGTTTGATGTATTGGATCAAATGTTAGTTTCTGATACGACATATTTAATATTAATCTTTTAGAAGACGTCAATTGATATTCTGCTTGTTGAATATCTTTGATGTATAGATCCATGTGTGGTTTATATTGTTGTTGTACATTAGTATTTGAAAGATATTGAATGGTTGTCATCCGTTGATTAAAATGTCTTCTTTTATGTACTTTTCTTATGTTGAAATTTTATTTCAATAACTTGCTTTTGTATGTCTTGTTTGTATTGTGAATTGTGATGCTTGTATTATACACATGAACATATTTATTAAATACAGGTAGTGAAATAATATTTGAAAAAAATAATTTTTTATTCTTACCCTCTTTTGTAAATATATATATATATATATATATATATATATATATATATATATATATTTATTTATTTATTGTTACCCTCTTTTGTAAAAGTTATAAAAATATTAAAAATATAATTTTGAGCTATATTTTAAGTCTAAATAATTGTTTAATTACTTCAATCAATGATTTAGTATTATTAAACACGTTTCAATTATGATTGATTTAGGTTAGATTATAAAATATATCAGAAAAACAAACTTAATCATTTCTTTAATCATTGAATTTCCAATTATGTATATCATCTATTACAAGTTTAATTATATATTTAACACATACACAAAAATAAACAATTGGATAAATTCAACAAGCTAATTCTTGATTTCTTAAATAATAATAATAATAATTATTATATTATTTTTATTATTCATTATTAAAGATTTTGTTAAAGTTGTGGACAATGTGTATTAAGGGAGACTTAAACTCAGGTCCTCTCAGAAGCTTGGCAGAACCTTAACAATCAGACCAGAGTAGTCTTTTTGTCATGTTATGATCATGATTATTATACTTATTATAATTATTATTATCATTATTGTTATTATTATTGTTATTATAATAATAATTAATAATTTTTTTTATTATTATTATTAAAATTATTATTATTATTATTATTCTTATTTTCTTATTTTTACTATTACCAACGGAATAAATCCATTGCTAACTTGACATGCGATTTACCAAAAAGATTTATTTGTTGGTAAAATGGTGGTCAATATGGATAATTTGATGATAAATCTTTCTATCGGTAAATCTGTTGTAAATTGACTACAACATTTTTCATCGCTAAAATTCGTTGGTAATTACATTTTACTAATGGATAAATTTTCGTCAGTAATTTGAGTTTTTCTTGTTGTGTTATATATTATGACAATATGATAACTAATAATAGGGATGAAGTTGAAAAGGTTAAGGTTGAGCTTAATTGCAAATTTGATATGAAGGATCTTAGGGTTGCTAGGAAGATTCTAAAGATTAAGATCACTAGATGATCTGCTTTGAAGCGTCTGTATGTGCCTCAGGAGACCTACCTTAAGAAAATCCTTAATAAATTTGGGATGAAAAACTTGAAATCTGTGTTTACACCTATTACTTTTCACTATAAGTTGAGTGATAAGCAATCTCGTAAGACGGTTGAGGAATATAATTATATTAGTAATATTCCATATACAAACAATGTTGATTCTATTATGTATGTGATGATTTGAACTCGCCTTGACATAGCCTATATTTTGAGTGTTGTTATAAGATTCATGTTAAATCCTGGGTGAGCTCACTAACACGCTTTTAAGTGGATTATTTGTTATCTGAAAGAATTACTTAAAAGAGTTTTAGTTTATGGCGGAGCTAGACGATATGCTAGAAATGATTCCATGAAAGGTTTGTTGACTTAGACTACATTAGGTGTTTAAACACTAGAAAAGCTCTCACAAGTTACATATTTACTACATGTGGTACTATAATCAGTTGGAAGGTTAGTCTACAAAAGGTAGTGACATTGTTAACCACTGAAGTAGACTATTTCCATGATGTAGGCAGTAAAGGAAGCCTTATAGCTAGGGGGTCTAGTCAAAGAGAGTTGAAGGTGCAAGACCAAGTTTTAGCGCACTACTATGGCAACAAAAATGTTGTAAAGTTATCCAAGATCCAAGTCTACCATAAAAGTACAAAACACATTGACATCAAGCTCCACTTTATGGGAGAGTACATTGCTTAAGGGTTTGTGAAGGTGATACAGGTCTTAACAGATCATAATCCTTTTGATATGCTTACGGAAGCTTTTCCAGATAACAAGTTCTTTCTTTGCTCAAGTTTAATTTAGTTATTGGTTAGTGACAATAGTTATTCTCACTCAAAAATATTTATGCTAAAAGGTGGATATTTGTGAGGATTGACTTAGTAAAATCTTGTTAAGGTTCCTAAATCATTTGATGATCTAAAGCTTCTAATAGTTCAAGATCATTTAATGGCTCAAGTACGCCTATCTTAACCAATGCTTATGTGTTCATCAATACACATATCTTCCAAAGTGTCTGATGGTATTAGACCATCTACTTTATATTAAACCTTGACTTTCTCTTCATTAGTTGTCATCAGAAAAGTTAGCCTACTTGACGTTACAAGATCAAGAGTGGAAACATCATTCACATGTCTCCTCAGTTAGTTTAGACGTGATTTACAAAAGTTAGTGATAATATGTCAAATAAATGGGACCTTGTATTAACAATGTTGTTTAACTAACTATATGGCAGAAAAACAATTAGTTGAGTGAGAGTTCACTAAGAGAGAAACTTCATGTTATAATATCTATTTTTATAGTGAATTATTGTCATGGATGTAAATTGAAGTTCGTTAACACTTCAATTGAACCATGCTAATTTTCTGTGTGTGATTTTTCCTTGTTTGGTTCCTTGTTTATGTTTTTAAGAAGGTAAGGTTGAATTTTCATTTAAAACTTTTGAAAATTTTCGTAATGAATCTGATAAAGCTCAGTCAACTGCAATATTTTTAACTGATAAATAGTCTGTCAAAGACCTTACAAAACGTAGTTTATAAAAGCTCTAATTCTTTAATTAGTTCAATTTTAATAATATGCAAAGGAAACTAGTTCAGGGAAAGAAAAATTTACTCTTGGTATTTTTATACTAGTTCGTTTGTAAAACCATACTATGTCTAGTTCTTGATCAACTAATCAATTTTCATTAGGCAAACTAATTTTGTGAAGTTCCAAACTAAGTATTGTTTGGACCTTAGCCACTCTTAGCTAAGCAATCCAAGCATATGTGGACTCAATCACTCATTGCTAGCTACCCAAGTACTGTTTGGACCTTAGTCACCCTTGACTAAACAACCCAAAGTATTGTTTGGAATAAAAACCACTCTTGGCCAAGATTAAGTATTCTTTGGAATGTAGCCACTCTAAACTAGGATTGAGTAGTCTTTGTACACAACAACTTTTGGCTAAGACTGAGTGTTCTTTGGAATGCAACTACACCTGGCTAAGACTGGGTATTCTTAGGAATGTAACCACTCCTAGCTAAAAACACAAAGGTTTTATAACAAATATAATCTAAAAAATTACAGGTTTTACTCACTAGAAAGAAAGGTAGTGTCTTAAGATGAATACACATATTATCATTCTCCTAAATTGTCGGATGAACACAAATAATGTTCTTACAAAACTTTGGGAGCATAACACACTAGTAGAAAAAAAACTTTTTGCAACAGGATACCACGTCTGTTAAAACAAAACTGATGTAAAGAAAAACACAGTGACATTTTTAAATTATGTAAACACATATTACATCAATTGTGTGTGAAACGATGTAATAAGCATTATTCTACATAGATTGTTCACTACAATTGATGTAGAAAATGTTTTGTCAAATCCAAAAAAAAAAAAATTGAAATTTGGCACTGCACATATTGTATCAATTGCCTCGCCAAATGATGTAATAGGGGCCACATTCTATATCGGTTGTGGGTCACAACCAATATAGAATAGGAGCATTTGAATCACATTAAAGTATTCAGTTTTTGAGAAGGAGATATTCTATTGGTTATTATATAACTGATGTTTTACATTGAATATCTAAATAACCGATATAATATCCCCTTCCCAAAAACCTAAATTACAACTTTTGCTATTTGTCTTTCTCTCACACTGCTTGAGTCTCTATAGTTCTTTGCTTGTATTTTCTCATTTGCTTGCGTTCTCTAGTTCTTTGCCTAGGTTCTCTCATTTGCAAGTCATTAAGGATGACATAGCAGCGATCTTACTTGATGTGTGAGGGTGACTTTCTAGTTCCACCTTTACCCCCTTGTTGCTTCTCTTTGCAATAGGTTAGCATCGTTTACTATTTCTTTTTAATTTTTTAGTGTTTTTGAGCTTTTTTTTTTCTATTTAATATATCTATACTTGTCAAAAAATTCTAAAACTTTTTCTAGTGTTTTCTTTTATGGATTGGAGATTTTCAAGAAGTTATGAAAAGTTATGATTTTTTTTTAAAATAGAGATGTTACATCGGTTGGGAGCCACAATTGATGTAGTATCTCCTCCTTAGCGCTTTCAGGAATTGTATTTTACGTTGTTGATTTACCAACCGATGTAGTATCTGCATATAATACATCAATTCTAGAACCAATGTAGGAAGTCTAGGACTTTCTACGTTGCCTTTATCAACATTGGTTCTAGAACCAATAAAGAATTTTTTCCAGAACCGATGTAAAATATGTTTTTTCTACTAGTGAAAGGTTTGGGCACAAAAATAATTTTTGTAATGTCTCAATACTTTGAGTATGTGTTTTTCTTTCTTTTCTTCTTGAAAGATATCTTTATATAGGGTGTACAAGAAAAATTAGTTGCAAATTCTTTTCTGGTAGTTAAACAACTTCAGTTAAAATGTTTATCTTGGGAATGCAAAGTTGCATTAAATGCACTCCATGCATACATTAAATTCATATCCCCTTTGTAAGCAACATCCTAAAAGCTAGCATGACTATCAACTCTATGTCAAAAAGATTTTACAGAAAAAAAAATGAGTAAATTGACTTACATAAGTTTTAGTTTATACTCCGAAGGATAGTTGATATCGACAAGGGCTTTTAAGAATCATTTTAGAAGATGTAAGATGGAAAACATTTTCTGTAACACAAAATAAACATATGTAATAGTTTCATGAGGTACAATATTATTTGAAAACTAGGTACTTATTGTTTGAACAAGACTTTGCTCATAAGATAAAACAAGGACTAAAAAATGTTGTATTATCTATCAGACCGAACACTTACATTTTATATAATTTAATTTTATATAATTTGTTATGTATAAAAGTTTTTTTATTATATTATAGATGAAGCATGTTTATGTCTTATACTTTATTATTAATAACACTTAATTAAAATAAATATAATATAATATAATAAATTTTATTCAAAATAGTTTACCTTTTTAACTAGTTTGTTTCATATTTCTCTATATTTCTCTATTATTGTTATTATTGTTCTTACGTTTGTGTCATAAGAGTTTACAGTAGTTTTGTTTGAACTATTATTCCACAAAATTAAGTTAAACTAATTAAACATCCTTCAAATCAAGTACAGGAAATATGGAAACAAAGAAAGTTTAATAACAAATAACATGACAAATATAACATCTAACCTATTTATATATTATAATTTAGTGTTATAGTATGAAAAATTAAAATAAATATTGTTTTTTTAGTATGAATTGTTCATCAATGTCAAAAAAAAAAATTTAATTTTAATTGAAGATAACTTAGGTGATGAAAAATTCCACAGATTTAACATCTAGCAGTCTGACACTTCCACTGCACTATGGAACCTAGTGACTATATTGTTTGATTTATAATATTTTGAAAGAAAAAAAAAAGCTGCAATAATTATATATGTTTTTCTTTTTTCGTGGATGGCTGCCTTTCTGTTGAGTGTATTTATTTATGCTTTTGTATAGTGTATTGAAAGTCCATTATCACACACATAAGGAAGGAAAATTTGACAGATTTTGAGCTAAATTGTATGGATGAACACTTGAAGCTCATTCATACCTCACATTTCTTGCTAATCATTTTGTAAGTTTTAAGAATATTTTAGCATATAAACACTTAAACTAGATGAAATAAAATACTATATGAGAAATTTTTATCTTTTGAAAATAGACATAAAACCTAAGATATGTAGAAGGATGATCACACTATAAAAATAGGTTCAAGTAAGCTTTACTCACAATACAAGGAGAGTTCAAACCCAAGAAGTTGTTAGTATTGAAAAGAATTTACCTCTACTCCTCTGGAATATTTTTCTGACAGCTATATATATACAATGTGAAAATAATTGTTTAGAAGTGCACCAACAAGAACACGTTCTTGCACTCAAACCCAAAGGGTATTTAGGACCACCCTTTAGTGTTCAGGTTATTGCATGTAAAGGACTAGGCGTTTTTTTTGGCAAAAGGTTCCACACTTATTTGACAAAAGAACGTGCAGGGTTCTTGTAATTATGTGAAAGTGCAAGCACCTGGACACTTTGTAACCTTTTGTTTCTTTATCAACTCCGCAGACAAACACTAGTTAGTCCACAAACATGTACGAAGATATGTTAAACAAATGGAAAAGTTCTTGTGGATAAAGCAACATTTTGAATAATAAAAACCAGTCGTCAATTATGAATGTAATCAGTTGACAAAATTAGTTTAATTTGTCAGAAAAAAAAAAAAAACTAAACTCGCACTACATTGATACATTCTTAGAAAAGAATGAAAAACTTTAACTCTAAGTTCTTTGACAAAAGAAAGTTAACCCCTTCTATCTAAACTATCAACACTCTATGGGCACTTCATTAAACTGGTCAAAACTTTAATTGTGACAGTGAAAAATGTTTTAAAATATCCTTGTTAGTAAATATTTTATTATAATTTGTATTTAGTTTTTAATTGTTTTTTTTTATTTCTAGTCCTTTGAGATATTTATGAATTTTGTATTTAGTTCAAGAAAAAGTATTTATTTTTAATTCTTTTATTTTTTTATTATAGAAAAAAATTAATAAAAGACATACTTAAGGTGTTCCAATTTTTTTTAGAAAAACACTGACAAATAAAGTCAATTTCTACATGTATCGGCCTGTGTTTTACTTTTACTTTAAATTAAATACTTTTAGACTTCTATTTTATTATTTTAACTTTTCGATATAATAATTGCTTTTACAAACATCGAATTACTTTAAAATATAAATATCTTCTCATTCTTTTATATTTTATTTGATGCCCTCCAACACTATATATTCAAACGATGGTTCTATGTAAAGATCAATTATAAAGATGATTGTATGTAAAGACACTCTGAATAAGTTGGTTGAAATTAGTCTTTTCCGAAAAAAATTTGAACAGTATTATGCACTGAAATGTACGAATATATAATAGAGTTTGAGTACCCTAAAATGTTCTAAATTATAATTTTTTTATTACTGATAAAAAATTGAAATTTTAGTATAATAATAAATATGTATTTAATTAATAATATCTATTTTAGGATATCTGTATTATAGGAGTCATATTACCCAAGTCTTACAAGACCTCTATGTTTATGCCAACAACTAGGTTTCATTTAATTAAAGATTATAAAAAGAGATTTTATAAGTAACATGACCCAATGAAACAGTTGAAAGCGTGGTTATGAAAAAGTATAAGAATGAAGGATTGCATAGCTCGTATTCTGAGTGCTATCTATTTTTTATAGGTTATTTGAAAATTATTAACTAAATATAATATAGAGTGATATGGAAAAGTCTGACGTAGGGACTATAAAGTGAGTATGGGAGGGTTGGTTTTGTGTGTGTTGTGCAAGTTACAGACCTTATCAACTGTAGCATAGAATGATTTTAAAGTGTAAGAGACTTTGAAAGTTACTGAGTATTTCTAATTTACATAGTAGCTAACATATCACTTCAACATCAAAACTACACTTATTCAAGAGGGATACATGAAAGACGTAATGAAAATTAAAATCGATGCAGTAGATCAAGACTACATGGTAAAAAATTAATGCTTGAACAATTGGTTATTGTTATTACCTTAAAATTTCATAGAAGCTTGACTGGTGTTCTCTTTGTTTAGAGTTTTAAGTTATTGTGTTGTAATGTCTTGCTTTAATTGTACTTGTTGGTTCTGGTTGTAGTTTTCAATAGACAAGATTTAGTTATGTTTCCTTACTGATGAATTTCTGGTATTCATCATTAAAGACAACTTACTCTTACTCTTAGGAAGAGGAGTTTTTTTTCTTTTTGTAAAAATGTTTGGAAAAATGTTACATTAATTTTAATTCTTCGCTATTAAAAAAAAAAATAACATAGCAACCTTTTATCCACGTTTGAATTAAGTGTCTCAATTGTTTAATTATGTCTTATCATGTGATTAATACTTTTAGCTATGATATCATCCTCTAATTATAATTATATTATTGGACTGAAGTATTAATTTCTATTAGGTCCTGAGATCATATGAGCCTAAAACAGTACAATGTCAACTAATGTGTTTCTGTCCTATAAGGTTAATACAGATAATTTTCAGGAAATTTATAAAATTTTCAGGAACATAAAACATATTAGAAACCAGATAAAATATAATAATTGCATTGGCATCTTTCCATTGCATGTTGAAGGAATTGCTTTATGAAATCCAAATAGCAAAGAGATAAGAGAGAGAAAAACACAGGAAAGAGGCAATCATGTAGTAAAGAGTTGTTAGCTTTATAGGGAAGTGGTTGACTTTGTGGTGCATGCATATATCCAAACTAATTTTTAGTGAAGTTAAACTGGCTTCATTGACTACACATAAAAAATTAAACTGTGATTGTTCTTAAGACTCTGATGTAGCACAAATAGGAAGAAACTGAATTGGGATCCCAGTCTCTGGTTTTGTCTTTGTTTTACTTAAATACAAAGGAAGACAACAGCTTAGTTGGCCATATGGGTTACTTTTTGTGTACCCTTCAACAAAAAAGAAATATTAATGAAGGTCAGATATCTTGTGTTCTTAAAAAAGTAGAAAGCATAACAGTTTCTTCCCATTTACTTGACAATCTGATTTTGTGCAATAAAGAATCTTTAGTTTAGACTATTGAACAAGAAAAAGTAGGACTTTAGAAAAAAAAAAAAAAATGCTACCTTTGCTTCCTCACAATTGTTTCGGCTATGCACATAATTATACATTTTTCTCTTAAATATTTATAGTTAGTCTCTATAAAATAAAAGAGTTTTAATTTTACTTCTTATAAAAAGTTTGTTTAGTTTTCTTCCCATAAAAGTTGAGTTTTTGTTTAGGAATTTTTGTTATCTTTAATGAAACGTCAAATGAATATTTCAGTGATTATTTCCAATAATATTTAATGATATTTGCAAATTCTATATAAATATTTGATCTATTTAATTAAAATTATTTTTAAATCTTTAAGAACTCTCTAAAACAAATATGGTTTATATATTATAAAATAAACTTTGAGATTAATTAAATAAAAGTAACCATTTCATATTAAAAGGAAAATATTTTATCAAAATAAAAATAAAGAAATTTTATCATAAAATTAGTAATTTAAAAATTTAAGACATGGAATAAAAATAAATTATAGATTTTAATATTAAAATACATTTCATTTTCAAAAAAATAAAAAATATTTAAATATTATTTTTTCACTATGATACCTTTTTACTAATAATCAGATACTAATTCTTTTAAAAAATATATAGAACAATATTAAAATGAATTTTTCCCTATTAACATATTCTTAGAAAAACTCAGACTCTTAAGTCAACTATGCTGAAAGTTGTTAACATATACACTACTTAAATCCATATAAATTTAATTACCATAATTTGGAGTGGGGTCATTCTAATCTTCTACTCTTTATAATTGTGAAATTTCGTTATCACCATTGCTACTGAATCCTCATGCAGCCCATCTATCCCTATAACATCACATACTTTTCTTTAGAAACTATTAGGTTTTACAATGGCTAAAAACTCATTTTTCAACTTTATCCTAATCTATCCTTTTCAAAAGGAAATAAAAAACATTTTCAAATGGGCCTCAAGATGAGATAGTGATTCCAAAAGCATGAAATATTCGTCAAATTTATGATACATCTTTGTTGATAGAGACTGCTTCTGGATTAACTACAAAGATTTTAGAAATTACCAAATAAAAAAGGGTAATAGTTTTTCATAGGTTCCATGTGCTTTTCAATGTTCTTTTTTATAAGCTCCTGATTTATACATTTGTTACACATTGTGCTCTCACTTTTTATGAAAGGACCTCATTATTCCATGGGACCAGCATACTACACACTTTTTTCTTTGTTAGGTTTGAAATCAAGTGCCAACTAATTAGTTTTAGGGTCACGTAGTTTAAGAAGTGAGATGCTTACCTCTACAACCAAAATGACATGACATTAGCCTATTAGAGACACCACAGTTAAAATAAAATAAAATACTTTTCTGTTAAGTTTTTTTTTAATTCTTAGTATATTCATAGATTTTGCTTTTAATTCTAAAAAATATATGAATTTTAAAATTTTCACATAATAAAAAGTAATTTTTTTTGTTCTTAACTTTTATTATCACAGTAAATGATGTAATTTTTATTATATTGTGACAATCATGTAAATAATAATATATTAACAATAATATAATAATAATAATAATTAAATATAATAAAAAATTTGAGGACGAGAGTCAAGTAAAACTTTATTAGAGATTAAATACAAAATTTGTAAGAGTATGTTTAAGAAAAGATTATGGAAAAACTAATTAAAAGTTACACTTCCCAACACCCTTTGGAAAAACACACTACCTATTGTTTAGTGACTTATTGCAACATATGCAGCCCACCACCCCTTTCCCAACATAAAGGTGATTTAGTTTACAATATTATTCAATTACAACCGAAAGGTATCTAGAACCTGAAAGAAAAAAAAAAAAAAAAAAAAAAAAAAAAAACTAAAAAAAAAAAAAAAAAAAAAAAAAAAAAGAAGTAAATGATTAATCTATATAATAAAAGTAAGATAATTGTAATAAAGAAAATAATAGAAAAAAGAGAGAACATAATCGTATACACCACCACACCATCTAGAAAACTATAATGTTAATTTATTCTCTATGCTTGTGATGATGATGCAAAATTAAATCAATATGCCAGCTGGTAGATGGCACACATCTATGTCAATGTATATTATATGTAGAAACATACTTGTGACGTGTTACTCCATTAACACGTTTTATCTTATAATTATTGAAATATAGTATGTTGGGTGAAAGCTACCACTATGCTTTTCTTTTATGAGTTGAAAAATTCGTCTTTTCATTACTTTATTCATTCTGTTAATGAATCTATTTTCAAGTGAAGCTAACCATTGGTGTTGTTCCAACTAGCTCATTCAGTAATGAAGAGATGAGATGGGGTTAATTAACTTAATCAATTTCAGAATTTAAATTAATTGGAATTTTATTCTAACAACTTAATATGAATCAATCTAATTAAATAAATGTTAATTTATGTAAGTATCAGATTTGTGATTTTCACATTTGATAAACCCCAATGAAAAATATTAACTGATTTTGTTGATATTTAATTCCTTTAATTGAATTTTCCATATCAAGTATATTTTTCTAATACAATACTTAAACATGAGACTTGACTTAAAAAAAGTGAATTCAATGATACTCAGGTAAACAATTTGTTAATGTGAAAATCTTAAAAAATTTAAATTAATCAAAACATAAAAAATGGTTGATGTATATTTATTTTGTTCTGAATATGATATATAAACATTCCTAATAATCTGCTCTGGACAAAAGAGTAGTAGGCCATTTCAAGTTAGGTAGGATATTTTGAAGAGGTTGAGAAGAAATGGGAAACAACATAGTATGAAAATTGGTGGTGCAGATGTTTTGTGAGGCAAAAATTGGAGCATTGAAGTTATGAATGTGGTACTTTAAGAATAATTTCTCCTAATATTGAGCCTATTTCCCTTAAGAGTTGGGTGTGGTGGCTCAAACACTACAAGAAATTTTGGTATGTACTAAGTCAGATAACTAACAGCCTTAATTGTTGATGAGTTCGTAATTACAATCTGTGACTCTATTAATGGTTCAGTCGTCCTTAACATTAATACCCATTAACAAAGACACCTTTGTCATTATGTGATGTGGAATTTTATTTAGGGATGAAGATTTTAATAGATAATGAATGAAAAAAAGTGTGTAAAAATATTATAATAACTTATTTTTTATTTCATTAGAAATTTGAGAAATAATATGTTTTTATAATATAATATATATCTCAGAAGATAGTTGAGAGCTTATTAAGATAAGTTGATTGGAATTTTGATTGATGTAAGTTTTCACTTTCCTACAGTTTGCTCAATCTCTTTTTTTGTTCTCAGTGTGATAAAAAAATTTGATAGTAATATTGATTTAATTATGAAAGTAAATGTTGCTTATGCAGGTGATGGTTAGATTTCTACCTATTTATGGAAGAACTATTGGTTTCTGGATTTGTATAATTAGTAGGAATGCTACATTAAGCTAATGAGAGTTAATTTTAGCATTTATTCAATCAGATATTATTTACATGAATGAATCAGATGTGGTTAAAATGGTGTGTAGAAATATCATTATATTCATTGTCATGTAGGTGTGGTTAAAATGGTGTGTAGAAGTATCATTATATCCATTGCTATGTAATTGTGAGATAATTATAATGTTATTATAGAGTTTAATGAATGATATATCAAATATTGTAACTGTAAATGAGTGTTATAAATAATTATAATAAGATATAATATAGGTAAAGTTGATATTATAGATGAGTAATACATGGTATACATAATAAAAGTAGTAGTTTTTAACGCTCTTAAAAGATGAAAAATATGATTTTTTTTTCTTTTAATATCAGCTAATTTTACATTTATTTTATAAATATCTAATAGGAACCTTATAAATTAGCATAAGTTACACCGATACTTAGAATATGATATTAATTTAGTATCGGTAACAGTCATTCTTCTATTAAATATTAAATAATCATTCCATATAATAATTTTTCTAAATAAAAATAATAAATTAAATTATAAATTAATTAGAGTCAAACAAATGAACATAATGTCTTTTATTTTATTATATTTTCTTATATCTAGCTTCGATGAAACGAATGCAAACATTTCACATAATAACAAAAATATTTATAATAGTTTTACGATTTTTAAGTCAATGAAAATAATTTCAAATAATGTTGTTTTAGAGTTAGTTTGGTGGATAATATATAAATACATCCTACATTTTGGCTGATAATTTTCTTTGGAAAATAATTTCTTTTCTTCTTGTTATGAATGATTTCTTTCATATAAATATTTATAAAAAACAATATATATATATATATATATATATATATATATATATATATATATATATATATATATATATATATATATATATATTGATGCGGGAGCATATGTTAAATAAGGATATTTTAGATATTTAAGGATATTTTAGGTATTTTTACAAGTTCCACATGGAATAGATAGAAAAGCTTTCTTATCCCCTACCATTATAAATATGTACTCATGTATCTTTTTTGGGACAAGTTGAATGAATATTGATTTCCATAATAAGCTTTATTTTAAGGGTAAGAGGTAGTTATATCCTTAGCTTGGCCAACCAAAGTGGGTTCTTGGCTATTCTCACCATAGTGGGGTTATTAACCTCGTCACGATTGGTGACTCAAACGATCTCTCGACGTTAGTTCGGTATCAGAGCAAGGTCATCTTGCTCAAGTTCAAGTTACTTTGTTCGTGGGAGATTCAAGAGCTTTCTTTGTGAGCGGTCTTGCTGTGGGTGCGGGACTTGTTAGTTCGGTTGCGGTCGTCTGCTACGGAGTTCCTGGTAATATCATTTCTTTGCTCTTTATTTTAAAAGTATATTGTGGCAGCTGCAGTTGGTGCATCAACATCAAGCTTCCTTGTTATTGCATCATATTCATCATTGTGCATCATCATTATCTGCATCATAATAGTAGTAGTCTTCAAATCATCATCTACATGGCACCGAAGCGTAGAAGTGTTCAGGATATGGAGATGGAAGAGTTACGTCGTCAACTTAAAGCGTTGCAAGAGCAACTTGTAAGATACGAAGCTGCTGATAAGTCTTATAGATCTTGCAAACTCCTTTTTATAATTTTTATTTATTTTTAATTGTTCTTTTATTGCTTATTAGTTCAAATTAAAATCAAATCATCTTGAAACTTTTATTTGCTTAGTGAACCATGAATTTGAGATTTAATAGCAAAATTGTTCTCTGTGGGATCGACATCCTTATTTTTAAATTTATATTACTTTTGACTCGGTACACTTGCCGAAAAAGGTCAACAACTGCTCAACAAGGTCATAATAGAACAAGTGATGGAAGCAATTCTAATGAAGAGGATGACACAAATCCTTTTCATAACTCTTCCTCTTCCAATGACTCAACCAAACGTAGAGCTCGAAGGAATACTAGAGCCTATCAAGCTAAAGTCTTGGAAATCAAAGTTGATATTCCTGAGTTTGAAGGAAGGCTTCAACCAGATGATTTCATTGATTGACTCTGCATAGTGGAGAGAGTGTTCGAGTAAAAAGACATTCTAGATGACAAGCGTGTGAAACTCGTAGCCATCAAGCTAAAGAAGCATGCTTCAATATGGTGGGAGAATCTCAAACGACAACGAGAAAGAGAAGGTCGAAGCAAGATAAAGACGTGGGATAAAATGCAGCGTGAACTCAAGCAGAAATTCCTTCCAGAATATTACAGGCAAGAGGTCTTTATCAAGTTTCACAATTTAAAACAAAATTCCCTCACCATTGAAGAGTATACAATATAATTTGAAGAGCTTCTCATGAAGTGCAATATCCAAGAGCCTGAAGAGCAAACTGTTGCACGTTATCTTGGAGGACTTAGTGAAGAGATTGCGAACATCGTTGAACTACAACCGTTTTGGACGTTGAATGATGTGATAAGACTAGCCTTGAAGGTTGAAAAGCAAATGATCCAGAGGAAGAAGAACTGCTTTCCCAAAGATAGAGATGTGAACAATTCCTTTAAACAAAGATGCACTACTAGAAAAATCATTAATAGTGACTGAAAAATCGGTCACTAAATGACTAAAATCAGTCACTGATTAAAATAGTGACCGATTTAGTGACCAAACGTTTCAGTCGCTATTTTGTTGGTCGATGATGCATAGTGACCGATTATGTGACCGTTTCTGTGACCCAATCTATGACCGAATATGTGACCAAATCTGTGACGATTCTGTGACTGATTCTGTGACCGAATCTGTGACCGATTCTGTGACCGATTCTGTGACCGATTCTGTTACCGAATCTGTGACCGAATTCGGGACCGAATCTGTGATCGATTCTGTGACCGAATCTGTGACCGATTTTAAAAATATTTTTAAAAAATTTTCAAATATTATTTTTATTAAAAAAATTATTTTAACATTTATTATTCCTATTATTATTTATCTTATTTTTAGTTACAATTTTATTACTTTTACTGCCTACCATTAATCATTTCAATGAGATTTTGGATAAAGTGCACCAAGAAGGACTTTAACCTTGGACCTCTCACCACCTTGAGAGAACATACAGCCATCAGACCAAAACAACTTTTCTGTCATGTTACAATTATTTTTATATTTATTACTAGAATTACAATTACAATTACTATTAATATTATTCTTATTATTATTATTATTGATATTATTATTATTATTACTCATATTATTATTCTTATTATTATAATTACACTTATTATTATTATTATTATTATTAGTAATATTATTATTGATATTATTAAAATTATTATTATTATTATTAATTTGTTATTATTATTATTATTATTGATATTGTTATAATTATTATTATTCTTCTTATAAT
>Ga0209700_105375_pt1 | contig 21659 bp, 9 predicted proteins | sample SiratroredBW_FD_187528 | JGI IMG/M metagenome (GOLD analysis project Ga0209700, IMG submission 187528) | Root nodule microbial communities of legume samples collected from California, USA - Siratro red BW (SPAdes) (version 2) | ecosystem: Host-associated > Plants > Roots > Nodule | place: USA... | reverse complement strand
TATATACACCAAACTATCTATTAAGCCATTCTTTGTCCCTTCTCAAGCACCCATATAATTTACTTTTATGGTTTTGAGATGTTAAATGAATTATGGAGATATTGTAAGAGATTTCTAGGACAATTGGATTATAAAAAATTGATTAAATTCAGTTAGATTTAAAATAAAGGTCGTGAGTTTTGATTTTGGTCTTATAAGTTTTTTTGTTTGTTTTTTTATGTTTGTAAAATTTGAAATGTTTATTTTTAGTCCTTATAAAATGTGTGAATTTTTATTTTAGTTTTTATAAAACACTTTTCTTTTATCTTTATCTCTCTAAAATTTCAAATAGCTTTTTTAATTCTTAATATACATTTTAAGATGATAGAGAAATAACATTTATATGTGGATCTTTTTAAGTTTTTAAGTGGTATTACATACTAACATTATATATCATAATACTAATATATGCCACTTCGGATAGTCACTCGATATTTATTGAACACATAAATAATTAGCTAGTTTCATCTAATACTAAGAATAAAGTTAAAGATTTCCAATTTTAAAAAACTAAAGAAAATTCCAAACATCTTTTTCCGGATATTAAAAACATATTTAAACCTTCCTTTATATATTATTTTATTCTTTTGTAGACTTTTAGTGAATTAATCTCTTCATTTTTAAGACTACACAAATTTGACCCGTCTTACAAATTCTTATTTTTAAGACTTTCACATTTTCCTATCTAAAGATTTGGAGTTTATAATTAATTGGGATATAAAATAACTTCAAAGGTTAAAAAGTAAAAACAAAATGAAATTTAATATAATAATACGGATCTTATAGTAAGTAAGATTAGCTAGGATTTGAAAAACTGAAACTTTATTGTATTTTTTGGACAAATTTGATGTTCTGGTTAGTAAGTTTTGACTGAAAAAAAAAATGTTTATAACAATTTATTGATTTAATCGGTGAAGTATTTAAATAAAAAATATAATTTAATAGTCTAAAGCATATTTTTAGTTGACTTTAGTAAAATTACTTAAAAAGTTATATTAGAATAGTTTCAAATTGGTTAACCGTACGTAAACTTCTAGGAGAAATTAGGCAGATCATATTAAATCACATTTCGCATCTTCTCTCATCTTTAAAATAAACATTCATATTTTTATATTTTTAATAAAAAAGATATTCAAATTCGTTTTAACTTTTAAACAAAATATTTACTTCTCTCGTAATTTTAATAAATTTCACTTTTTTAATAAAACAACACATATTTCCTTTAATTTATTTAGAAATATTATATTGAACAAAATTTAAATAAAAAATTATAAAAAATTAAAAGTTAAAGTTTTAAAATATAAGAAATTGAAGAACTTTCTATAAATTAAAAAATTAAATAAAATATTGTCTTACAAACAAAGTAGAAAAGCTAAGTATCACGTCATTGAAACATAAGAAAAGTAAATATTATTTATTAAAAAAAATACCATTTATTGGAAAAATGAGAAAGGTGTATACATATTCAATAAAAGTAAAAATTGTGAACATTCATTTTATTAAAAAAGATTAAGAAAAAAATAAGTGTTTATTTTAGAACTAGAAGATATAAGTCTCATTTAATATAGATAAAATAAGTTTTTATACTTATTACCTTATTTTAAAAAAAAACTTGATTAACTTAAAATTAAAAAAAAGGATAATTTAAAATAAAATTAACCTAAGAAAGAACAACATGTAATTAATAAGACTAAACCCGTCGGAACCATTTAAGTGAGATCTTAGAATGGAATTTTGTTGATGAAAAAAATCATTTGATAAAAGCAAATCATAAACCAAAATAGTAAATATCCTAGACCATTGTTATGGTGAAAGTGAGAAAATGTAAAATAAAAGAATAGAATAGAAGAAGAGACGAAGGCACTTCACTTTGATGTCATTGATGATGCTCCCAATGCCTGTCAGTGCATTCATTTGTGCCGTAATGTGTGCAATGCAATTTCATACCTCACAACTACTTGTCTTTTGGTTACCATTTCTGTACCCACACCTTAACATCAATTCCTGTGTCACTTTCTATATCTCTATGTGTAAAACAACAGGAATCTTTTATCACAATTTCATAACTTATATATTAGGATGGTATATGAAAGGTAATTTCATCTCTCTGCTTATATGAAAACCTGTCATATCAGTTCTAATTATCATTCCTAAAATATTTCATAATTATAAAATTTTTTATACAAATATTTGACAAAAGCATCAAACTCCTTTTTTACCACACAGGTATAATTTTGTTTTTTAAAGAAAATGGATAAGCCGTATCGAGACACGATTTCTTTACTTGAAGTTTTGTCACGTTAAGTCGTACCAACATGACACGATTTCAGTTTAATTTTCTTTTTAATTTCGTAGTTGTCTAAAGTAGTGTCACGGTGGCATGACTTCTTTATTTGAAGTCGTGTTTCCGTAACACGACTTATCCATTTTCGTAAAAAATAAAATAAAAATTGTACTCGTTTGCTAAAAATAGAAAAAAAAATTGTGCCTATGTGATGATTATACCCAAATATTTTTGTGATTTTACTCAATTTACAAGGAAAATATGTCAAAAACTTATTCTTATAAATTTTTACTTGAAAAAATAGTATGAAAAGCTTTACAAAAGAAAAAAAATTATAGTAGTATATACACCATCTTTATTGAGATTTGCTTAGTTTTTAATCTAATAAACTGAGGGAAAAAACTGAAAAAATGTTTATCTACGTATGAATAATTTTTGTCATGACACCAAACACTATCATAACACACAATTAAGTTACCGTATAGATTTAAAATTTTATTTTGACAATTCGTAAATATTGCCTTAAATATTAATATATATTATTAAAAAAAGACTTTAATTTTGATTGAAGAATAATAAAAAAAGTTTTTATCGAATGTTGTGATTTAATTTTTATTGGTGTTAGAAGATAAAGTAAAACAAGAGTTGGGTGGAATTAGGTTGTGTCCATGGTTCGCAGTTTTCGTCCATATGTTTTCATACTACTATTCAGAAGAGAAATAGTTTTTGTTGTTTTCATTATTTTGTACATATAAACAACTTTTTGGACCGATCGAGCGACAAAAATGGAAATTGAAGTTGAGATGTACTACGTTGTTTGTCTCAAGGAACTACAATCCATTCTTTTGGAAAGTGAAAGTTTTTCTTTAATAATTGCCCCAATAATATATAGGTTTCATTTGTCTGGGGGAAAAAGGGTAAAAGAATTACAGGTTATAATTACGTTTTTGGATTAAAATTGTTTTTATTTAGAAAATTCAAACATTACCTAAAAAAGTTTATGAATAGACGGTGAAGAACACATCTTCTAACACAGTATTCCCAACACTCTTTGCTAACTAAAATCTGAGAAGAGAATGTCGAAGTGAAACTTACAAATATTCATGAGTTATAATTCTAACAATAGAGTATGAAACTTTTATCTCAGTTTCATTATGGATCAGTATAGTTTTAAATATTAATTAAATATTTTTTTACAAAATTAAAATTATAACAAAGGAAACATAAATAATATTATTAACTATTTAATGTTAATAAAACATATTTGTCAATATCAAATATTAATAATAAAATTATAATTACATAATTATCAAATTAAAGCATAACGATTGGATAAAAATAAAATAAGTATAAAAAATAATAAAAATAATCAAATATGTGGTTTAAAAATAAATTACAAAATTAAAGATTAAAAAATTTTAAATATAATTTTTTAGATTATTTAATAAATTAAAACTATTTTAGTAATTTAAAAAGATAAGGAATATAAAGATGAATATTCTTTATCATTCTCATATTTAATTTAAAAATCAATACTCATACCTTCTATCAAAACTAAAACTACCTCTAACAATAATCACAAAACGGGTCATTTGTCATCCTAATACATTAAAAACTAAATTATTGATCAACAAAAATATAAAATGCTAATAATGTGAAAATCTTAATTTTGATTTTAAATAATTTTATAACCTCGTGTAACATTTGTGTTTCCTTTTTATACATGTTTATTATGGATGTGAGCAAATAATATAATTTTAAAATCTGTCTCATTCAAATAAATTAAACTAAACAAAAATTATTAAAATGTTAAATTTTATTATATTTTTTAATGATATTGATTCATTTAATATTTTTTTTCTATAAAACATTGTAACATCCTCACAAAATTAGATACCATACCGGATACCGGATATATAGAAAATATATAATAACCTTTCGAAATACAAATTAAACATAATATATATATATATATATATATAAATACAAATTTTTACTAAAATAGAGTTATAAGTAAATTTTTAATATCTTTTCAATGTTAGTCTTACCTTTGTATTTATATCTGTATATAATACAATAATCACATATCAGAATAAATAATGCATATAACAGTAAATTATTGAAATCAATTTTCAGTATAAAAAAAATGTGTATAAAGAATTGAAACTATAATTAATTTATAAACAACATCATTCTCAATATATATGTATTTATTGATATCAAACTTAGAAATATTATTATGTCTAACATTAATGTTTTACTTTAAAATAACCACAACATAAAAAAATTTGTTTCACATACAGTATTCTAATATACAACAAAATTTCATTAATTTAAGTTATACAAATTTTATCTCAACTAACATTTATTTCAAATTCAAACATTTATGTTATCTTAATACTCAAAATACTACAACTATATACTTATAAATTCAAATTATCTATAGTAATGTTTTATGAAAAAACATAAATTTTCTTTAATTATAAAGCTCTAACTCAAATAAAAATATTACTCAAAATCTAAAGATTAAAAATAATATCTAAAAATAACCAAATTTTAATATGAATTTAACTAAGTTAAGAATAACCTTTCTAAAATCAATGATAAATTTATGAAAAAAAATTATATAATTTTTTTATAATAAGTTGAAACTTATTATGTTTGAAAATCTAATCCATTAAAAAAGATGATAATTAAAAGAAATAATTTAGAAAAAAAAAAGCTAGAGAGAACTTTGAAGAAAGTAAGACAGTGAGATGAGAATAAGGACGGGGAAGTGTGGGAGGGGTTACATAAGAACATATTATGTACAAATTAACTAAATCAGTTAATTAAAAATGAGTAAAAGCTATTTATTATTTGTTTAAAAGTTTTTCTTTATCTACGAATCAATCTATAGCCAAATATTAATTTGACTTTGACAGTAAATACAACAAGTTTAAACCGAAGAATTATTTTGTATCCACACATTTATAGTTTTTATTTATCATGTTTGAAAATTGGTCTCTTTCCTTCAATTAATCATGCATGTTTTTTTCAACAATATTATTGATTTCAAGGTTAAGAATGTGACTCTCAAGATGTAAAAAATTCATATTGGAATGAATGGTAATGGACAAGTCAACAATATTTAGTTGGTCAATTTTAAACGACAAATATGTTTGACTAGTCTATTATTGTATAGCCCGACAAAACTCAATCTACCACGTGAAGTATTCATATGTGGACAAATTCCAAAACCAAAAAGAAAAATACTAAAATGGGGTGATGAAAAGTAAATAAATAAATAAAAAAAAATGAGAAGAGTTAGAATGAACAGGGAGATTGTTTCGATTCAAAGAAAAAACCAAACTGAAAAATAAATGATGAAAAATGCATTGATGTATATAATTAATTTAAAAGAATAGAAATAAGAATATAGTTAGGTTTTTATGCCCACATCATAATGTCATTCTATGATATATTAAGTTAATTTAAACAAATATATATTTTTTCTTTATTGAATTCATAGTTAGTATTTGGATTATGAAAACAATATATAATATTTATCTATGACCAAATTAATCCACGTACTCCACTAGGATAAAAAACAAAATGAAATATGCACACAATGTATTTTTAGATATACATAATAGATTTATGGATTATATATAACTAGTTAAATAAATTCATACATAATAAGTTATACTATATTCAAATTTACATAATTTTTAAAATTAACCAATTTACAATTTATAGTAGTAGCCAAATTACACGGAACATAACAACTACATTCTAGAAAATTAACAATGCCAAATTTCACTCCAAATCTTTCTAATTAAGAAAAAAAACATGTCAGCATAGTTTCACTCAGTGTTCCTCAAATTATATTGTTCAACTTAATGTTAGCTTTTGAAAAAGAGAGACAAAAGAACCACTTAGATCCACATCTATCTTTAATCAAGTAAAAAGAAGTGAAGTTATTTGATTTTTGATTTGGAGTCATTCAAATGAAACATTTCTTCTATTCTCATTGGTTGTGAATTTTTTTAAGGGCTGAGTTATTTCTATGTAATTATCTTTGTCTTTACGTGGAATAAATCTTATTTGAAGTCACTTTTCACTATAATACTTATAAATATATATTACAAAAATAAAGAGATTAACAAAAATGAATAAAGGATATGAGAGTGAAAAAAAAAATTTCTACTTTCTATATCTTAATCAAAAGTAAAGAGTTGAATATATGCAAATAATGTACCCATTCTAGGTATAGCTAATAAAAGAAAATAAATAAAAATATTACAACTAGGATGATAATTTAATTTTTGTCATAAAGACAAAATCAAATAAATTAATATTTATTTTTTTATAACAATTTGATCATGTCATAAAGACAAAATCATAGAATTGATATTTACTTGAAAGACTAAGGACTTAAAGACTTTGGTATAAATGTTTGCTAGTTGCTCTGTGATTGAAATGGAGATGAGACTCTTCTTTAATTTTTCTCTAATAATGTAACAATATATTTCCATACTTTTCGTACACTCATAAAACACTAGATTTACTGCAATGTATCTTGCTGAGTCATTGTCACAATATAAAAGAGATGGTTGCTCAAAAGGAACTTTCAAATCTTGAAGAAGATAGATTAGCCACTAAATTTAACAGGTAATAGTGGTTATTGTCCTATTTTCAGCTTTACAGAAACTCTTTGATATTGTTCCTTGCTTCTTTTATTTCCAGGATATAAGGGAATTTCCAAGATACACACTAAAACTAGTCATTAATTGTCTTCAATCACTACAAGTGCCTCAATCACTATCACAAAAGCCTTTTAGATGAACAGAACTGTTGGAAGAGAAAAATAAGCCAAGACTTTGAGCTCTTTTAATGTATTTGAGAATTCTAATTACTGCATTATAGTGAGCAATTGTAGGCTTATCAAGAAACTAAGAAAGTTGTTGAACAGAAAATGTTATGTCAGGTTAGGTATTAGTGAGATACATAAGCTTTCCAACCAACACCTCCTATAGCATGAACATCAGTGAAAGACACACTTCCAGTAGAAGACAATTTAACAAGATTATTCATAGGAGTGACTGCAAGTTTTTAGGCTAAAAGACCTGTATCTGTTAACAATTCCAATGCATATTTCTTTTGATTCATCATTATCCCTTTCTTACTTCTTGCTACTTCAAAACCAAGAAAATATCTTAAATCACCAAGATTCTTGATCTTGAATGTCTTAATCAAAGTTTCTTTGACTCAGTCAATCTCTTCTTTATCACTTCCTGCCAAAATTATATCATCTACATACACCAATAATGCTATAAAAGATCCTTCAGAAGAATTAATAAATAAGGAATAATCATTCATAGATTGAGTATATCTTGCAGAAATAAAAAAAGGATGACAATTTTGCAAACTACTCCCTGCTAGCTTGTTTAAGGCTATATAAAGCCTTTTCTAATTTACAAACTTGTCCTAGTTGAATATAAGTCAATCCAGGAGGAGTAATCATGTATACATTTTCTTTCAACTCTCCATGTAAGAAGGCATTATTTATGTCTAACTGTTTCAACTCCCAATTATATATAGAAGCTAGAGAAAGAATCAACCGTATAGTGGTCATCTTTGCTATTGTAGAAAAAGTTTCAAGATAGTCAATGCCCTCTGTTTATGTGTATCCCTTCGCCACTAATCTTGCTTTATATCTTTCAACAGTTTCATCAATATTATATTTTATTTTGAATACCCATTTGCAACCTATGGCAGTTTTATTCTTGGGAAGCATGTTTGATTTGACTCCAAAGCAGATATCTCACACTGTATAGCCTTTCTCCAACAGTCATATTTCACAACTTCAGAATAAGTGTTTGGCTCAACATGTGAAGAAATAGACAAAACAAAAGATTTATAAGAATGTGATAATTTATTATAAGACAAAACAGAATTCAAAGGATATTTAACTCCAGAAGATGTATTGGGAACATTGATATTACAATGATAGTCCTTTAGATACTCAGGTGGTCTTTTTATTCTAGTACTCATTCGTATTGACTGTGTTGTTTCATGATTTTCATTGAGGTTTTGGTCTCTATGGGAACAAACTTCTTTGGAGATATGAATGTCTGATTCATGGTCATTATTAACATTATCTTCAATATTATCACAGGGTGAAAAAATGACTTGTGATGGTTGACTCAAAAATAGGTTGATCTTATGTAAAAGAATTTTGATCATGAATGTCTAGACTGTCAATTTCATTGCTAATATCTTCAACCCTTTGATATGAAAAACATGTTCATAGAAGATAACATTCCTAGACACAAAAATTTCTCTTGATTGAATATTCAACAAAATATATCCTTTTGTCCCCTTTTTAAAATTAATAAAAACACATTTTGATGCCCTTGGATCAAATTTACTTCTATTTGTTGACAAAGTGCTAGCATAGCATAAAGATCTAAACACCTTTAATTGATTAAGATTTGGTGGAGTTTTGTAAAGCATTTCATGAGTAGAAAAATCATTTAAAACAGGTGTGGAAAGCATGTTTATAATATATGCAACATGTATCACATAATATGATCAATAAATTTTGGGTAAATGAGATTGTATCATGAAAGCTCTTGCTACATTTAATAAATGACCATGTTTTCTTTCAACTATACTATTTTTTTGTGGAGTATTGACACATGAAGTTTGATGTACTATTCCTTTATTGATACAAAAATTAGTCATGAAAAATTTAGTCCCATTATCATTTCTTATTACTTTTATTGCTGTCTCAGATTGTGTTTGAACAAAAACACCAAAATTTTTCAAAATCTTAACAATTTCAGATTTTTGTTTTAAACGAAAAACTCATGTTTACCTTGAATAATCATCAACTATGGTCAAGAAATATTTATGACCATGAATTGATGATAATGAGTATAGTCTCCACACATCAACATGGATCAAATCAAAACATTTTTTAGATTTAGATACACTAAGAGAAAAGGGAAGTCTTTTTTGCTTTGCAAAATGACAAATGTCACAAATAAAAGATTTGTTATATTTAACAAAAGGAAATTTATTTTTGATAACATCAATAGATTTGTTTGAAACATGTCCTAATCGAAAATGTCAAAGGGTTTCGAGATCACTAGCAGTAAAATTGATAGTATTGGTGATATGTGAAGATTTGATAGGTTTGATTTGAAGGTTTTGATAAGAAGGGACCCTGAGTATATAAAGTCTATCTTGCATCTCAGTTGATCCAATCACTTTCAAAGAGTTTTTGTCCTTAATGTGACAACCATTAGAATAAAAAATAATCACACAAGATAATATCAATTAACTTTGCTACTTGATGTGATCTGAGAAAAAATATAAAAAAATGTAATTTTTCCTTTTTATTTTCTCTATGTTTAATTTGGACCTAGGAAAAGAATGAGCTTGTCTATTCCTCTCCCACTATCCTAGAGAATGAGTGAGTTTGTCTTTTCCTCTTCCACTATCTTAGAAAAGGAATTGACTTGTCTCTTCATCTTCCACTGAATTTATATAAGGACATATGTTGTACTCATTTTGACATATTTGAAATGAAAGAAATTTTTGAAAAATCTTGAGTGTGTCGTATCTCAAGAGATATTTCTCCTTTGCTTATTCTAGAGTGACGCTTCAAAGCTTATCTCTTGATGGCGCATCAGGGTTCATCAAAGGGAGGTAGAGAGTTTCTCTCTTGTGGTTTCTTATCTTGTGAGCTAGGTCACAAGTGACGAATCACCATCTTGCTTATCTCATAGATTTGAGTGACACAAGGTTCTTCTCAATTCCTAACATTGATTCTTATCTTGTGGGCTAGGTCACAAGTGGTGAATCACCATCTTGCTTATATCATGAATTTGGGCGGCGCAAGGTGTTGTTCTAATTCCTAGTATTATCTTTATTTCCTATATTTTTGTTAACTGTTTTCATTTTAAAGTTATCTGCAAACTTTTAAAGATCACGTTCATTCAAGAGTTACTCCTTGAAGCTTGAGTGAAACGATCCAACAACCCAAGCATTTCCTTCATTACCATAGATGTTTCTAAATTCTATTTTGCACTTCCGACTTGGGCATTCCACATCAGTTGGTATCAGAGCTTTGGGTATACTCAAAGCTTTTGCTTATTACTCAGGAAACAGTTCAAACATTTTATCAAACACGTGGAAGACAACTTGGATTTTTGAAGATTAGTTCAACTAGAATTCGGAACGAATTTTCTTGAAGAAATGGAGGATGATGTGATCTGAAAAAAAAAATATAAAAAAATGTAATTTTTCCTTTTTATTTTTCTCTATGTTTAATTTGGACTTAGGGAAGGAATAAGCTTGTATATTCCTCTCCCACTATCCTAGAGAATGAATGGGTTTGTCTCTTCCTCTTCCACTATCTTAGAAAAGGAATTGACTTCTCTCTTCATCTTCCACTGAGTTTATATAAGGACATATGTTGTACTCATTTTGACATATTTGAAATGATATTGACGTCACACTCAAGAAAGATGAGAAGGTGAGTGATAACTCATGGGGTTGATCGCCACAGATATCCTGATAAGATCATATTTAGGTTCTTGTAAATCAGAACACCATAAATTTCTCAAAGAGAAAACTCAATTTTATTTCAAAATTCATCTCCCATTATATTTCTGAGTACATCCTTTTATAGGCCAAAATACCTAAGACCTTTCTAGATTTTATATTATTCCTGACATGCCAAAATACCTAATACCTTCTAGATTCTATATTAATAATATCCACTAGTAATTAATCTTCATTAGTTATTTTTATTTCCCACTCAATGTATCATTATTTCCCACATGAGAGAATATGAATGATTCATCTTCTTGTAGTTTTCCTTTTCCATGTGACCCATTCAACCACTTAATTAAAATACATAATAAAAATTATAAAATAAAATCCTAAATTATTATTTATCCCCTGAAGATCATATCACTATTGAAAGAAGATTAAAAGTGAAGTTAGGAACATATAAAACATTATCTAGGACATGGTCTTGATTGATAAAAACACTTTTAGAATAATTTGCAATGACTTGATTTCCATTTGGTAATTTGATAGAGATAGGATTAATTTGATGATATAAAGTGAAATGAGTCAAGGATGAACAAATATGATCAACAACACCACTATCAAGAATCCACGAACTAAAGGAAGAGAGAAATTTATTACCAGTGTGTTGTTGTGTTGGAAGGAATGATAGAGATTTGATTAGAGGCATTCTCAATAGATTTAGACTGTTATAGAAGAGCTAACAATGTTTGATATTGCTCAAAAGTAAAACCAATTTGCTGAGAATGTACTTCCGACCTTGAACCTTCATGATTCTGCTGGTTATTATTACAATCTGTTTTTTTATTTTTAATCTTGAACTAAGGTGGAAAACCATGTTTTCTATAGCATGTATCAATCACATGTCCTGTCTTTCCACAATGACTACAAACCTTAGAAGTATATCGCCTTCCATAACTTCTTCTGATAGTATCAATTTGTCTTTGACTGATCACCAAAATTTGTCTTTCTTGTTGTATGATAATGTGAATTAAAATCTCTTGAGGGAAACAATTTCGGCTTTGATAAATGTAGTAATCAGAGCTCTCAAATTAGAACTCTGACACCATATTATGAAAATAAAGAGATCAACAAAAATGAACAAAAGATATGAGATTGAAAATATTCTCTCTGCTTTCTATATCTTTATCAAGAGTAAAGGACTAAATATATATACAAATAATGATCTCATTCTAGGTATAACTAATAAAAGAAAATAAATAAAAATATTACAACTTGATACTGTCATAAAACATAAAAATAAACAGAATTGATGATAATTTGATTTTTGTCATAAAGACAAAATTACAAAATTGACATTAGTTTCCTTATATAAGCCTTGTGTCCATATCATCTAAAAATACAAATTAAAAAAAATTATATTATAATATTATTCATTTTTTTATTATCTACGCATAAATTATTTAAAAATAAGTATTGACAAGATAAATTTACCTATAATTCAAAGCGTTAGTCATGCCCTGAAGAAAGATGTAATTTTAAGTCCACGTAAAAAATAATATATTGTAAACAACTTCGTAAATATTGGAGTATTATTTTATTCTTGTTTATTTATAACTTTTCTTACTTTTTTTCTATTATAATATCCTACATCTCATAAATCAAATGAACCGTGAGATTGTTTGTATCACAAACTCTAAACATATTATAAACAATAATCAAATCTAAAATATATACAATTTTATCTTACAATACATCGTTAAAAAATAAAGTCTTTAAAAACTCAGACATAACCCATGTCAACCTCTTATAAAAACTTCATTCTTTGCTAGCAATCATAAATTATAAAGAACATTTCAAAACTTTTAAATATCCCATCTTCACTATAACAAATGAAAAAAATGCATATACGTAACTAACAAATTCAAATGTGAGATATGATTTAAATACTAATCACAGAGTTATTAAATAAACACAATCAACAATTCCAGTAATTCAGCTATCTTCACTATAAATGACATGATTTCCAATATTATTTCTCGTTACATATATGTTCTTCAAGGTAAGATTAAGTGCATGCACACAAGATATTAAAAAAAAAATAGAAAATGAAACTTCAATGATTATTCTAAAACTTTTTCACACATAAACATTATTACAACATTTTCTTCCCTCACCTCTTTAATAACTTCAACCATTTTGTTGGCTATGTAATGTTTATTTTTTATTTATTAGAAGCATTCTCAACTTTTAAAAAAATAGGAACTCCCTCACTAATGTCCATCAAATTAATTAAAAGTCTTTTTTAACAATCTATCCCATATTGTGCTAACCTCTTTTTTATTCAAGTTGATTTAATTAGTTTTAATCACCTCTCAACATGTGCTTTCTTTTGTTACAATAGAGATATTCTCAAAACATTATATCGAAGAAGTTTTTGGTAAGGTCAAAAGCAATCCAAAAGAATAGAACATTCAAGTTATGAAAGCTTTAAAATTGCCTGCCTTCTAAGTGATATACCCTCACTAGAGAACCATTATTCCTCCTTTTTAATAAAGTGTTGTTGTGTCTATCTCCAATTCATAAGAAAACATACTCCCATTACACTTTATTTTCAGCTAATTCAGTAATCAGTTTCAATTGAATCAGATAATCAGATTCTCATAAATTTTCAATAAATTGCCATTTACTCTAGAATAAGATTTTTTATAAGTTTTTGTTTATGAAAATTATAAGATCATCTTTTATTTTCTCATTCTTTTTTTCCTTTATCTAATAAACTCACAGGAGTGTAGTCAACTTTTTCAATAAATTTTGAAATAAACTTGCATGAAATTTTTGAATTAGAACTAGAAGAAATTAGTTTTGTTACTGACATCTTTTTAGTCAGCAAATCATTATAAATAAAATATTGTCCTTGTTTAAAAATAAATAATAGAAAAACTGGTATGAAAGAATGAAAGAAATAGTCTATAAAGGAAAGAAAAATAATTTTGCTCTCAATAATAAAAACATTGAATACAAGCACTGGTCCAGTCAAATAGATTTTTTACATTGCAAACTACTTCAAATAATGTTCAGAAGAATAAAAAATTGGTTATGGACATTGCTTTAAATAGTTTTGACGGCTGCATTATTCTAAATAATTTTTATTTGTTCCACTGTTTATAAAAGAAATTAAAAGTGACATTTTACTTGTACAAACATATCCGTTGTTATCCTATCTCAACAACATATCTGTCCCTATGTTATATTCTCCCAATCTACAAAAATCAGAAAATATATTTTTCAAAACCAGAACCATCAGTTCTGATTTTATTTTAATACGTGTTGGGCATTTTAAAGGTATTATATCTATATATTTGTGTCCGATATCACTTCTGTTTCTTGATTGTAAACATACTAGCATGTTCTGGTATATGTGACCACCTTATAATGGCTTTATTTTCTTACATCATGAAACCCCTTATAAGGAAATTCAGTGATATCAAACAGACCCTTAAGCCTGTTTATTTTAAAGGTGAAATTTTGAGTATTCAGGAAAAGGCATTTGGATTGGGGCGTGTATACAATGAAGCTCTTGAGCCTGACACTGTCTGAATTCATGCCTGTGCACATTTGGAACAGTTTCTCATACATAAAAAAAGCAGTATCTGGAAACACTACTTGGACATTATATAAAATGAGAATGCAGCAGTGTAATGTTCATTCCAATTTAATAGCAAAATTGCATCTATCAAGGGAAGCATTTCATCCTCTGCAAAATGACGCATGAAAGCTATGTTAACAAGTGGGACAAACATTATGGTCTTGATTCTAATAACGTTTATTATTACCTGTCGTTCAACTTCAACAGCTGAGGCAGCTAGTTTGAGCTTCAAAATTGATCTGTCTTCCTGACAATTTTCTGTCTCTTTGTCTTATAGAAAGTACAGGCAGCAAGATTTAGTGGGAAAGAGAATCCAATCCAACACAAATATTAAGAAAAGCTAAGAGATGAACAGACTAAATACTAGATAGAACTTGGAATTGCCCTTCCATACAAAATCTGCAATGTATCCTAATAGTAATCCTGATAAGGTAACTAACTAGCATGGGCAATCAAGAAGAATGGACTTTCTTATAAGGATATGATTACATCAGGGTTCAGCCATGAGTCTATTTTAATGGTGTTATTGGGGTGTTGTCTTGAAGGTCACATATATAATGGTGTTAGTTTTGTTCAACACATTATCATTCTTTCCTTCTCTTATCATGTCAAGTCTCCAAGGTCTTGTCTTTGGATTAGTTGCCTTGGCACTGTCAACACAGGAAAAATAGAGCCACGGGCTATCAAATGTATTTTTATCTTATCCCTCGAACCAAAAGGAGTACAAGTGTTATCACCTTCAATGAGGAAAGATGGATGAGGATTTATACATATACCTCCGTTTTCAGGAGATGACAACTTTGGATGGATCAATCATATGGAAGGGTCATTTCAAATCAAGGGGGTTTCTGAGGTGACTATGGAGGGAAGAGCTTGAGTTGGTTGGTTTCAATGGTAGGAATCTTGTACTCTGAGACACTAGGCTTTTTCTGCCAACCAATGATCCAGAATCTTTACAACATCTTGTTAGGTCTAAAATAAGAGGGCTTGGTGCAAGACTACAGGGAGCAATCTGAGACTTTTGCCAGAACAGTTCTAACCTTAGAGCAAGCACAGCTTTTGTATTTGTCAATTAACTCTAAATTTTTACAGTCGGTGAACCCAGAGATGCATCACAAAAAATATGGTCATCTTCCAATGCATCTTTTACAGTATTAGTAATTCACATATAACATTTGATGTTGAAAGAAAAGTTGCCACCACAACATTTAATCCCTATAGTTTTACTCAATTTTATGTTTCAGCCCCTATAATTTATTCTTTTGGATATCAGATCCTTGTTTCAATTTGTTGGATTTTGGCCCATGATTAGGTTTTAGCCCTTAAATTATATTTGTGTCCCTAATTTCCATAAAGATCTGGTCCTTATAGTTTCAAATTGCATATTGGTCACTGAGGGACAAAATCTAAGTGATACTATTGGGCTAATATTCGAAAGAATATGGACAAAATCCAAATCAGGTGAAACTACTATTTGCTAATTTTAACCAACAAGCAAAAAAAGAAAATTAAATTGAAAGATTCTTACCATAGTAATATGATGACAAGATAGTGATGCGTTCCGTTGGCTGGAAAAAAGGAAAAGCAGAATTATTCAAGTACAAAAGAAGAAGTAATCATGCTAAGAAATTTTGAATTTTGTAAAGGAAGAAGTAATTATGTTGAGTAACTAAAGTTTGCACCAACAACATGAAACGAAAGATAAGCATATACACATTTGTTCTATTAGAAAGCCAGCAGATCCAAGAAGATACAAAATAAGCAATTGATCGGTTTAATGCTGATAACAACAACGGAGACCCCCAGCAAAGTTAAGAAAAAATTAAGTTTCAAAACATTCTAAATGCAGACTTCAACATTCGGTAATAAGCATAAAAAGAATAAGAAATACCAGCTTGTAGTTATTAACTTCACTCTTAAACATACACAGTTGTTGTCATATGAACATAATTTTTTGAAGGCAACATATCAAACAAGAACTCTTGTCATTGTAAGAAATAAGCACAATAAATATAGACAAACTATTAGAAATTTAGATTATACTTAGATTATCAAGATTAAAAGATAAATGCATCACAATTTTTCAAATGTTCAAGTAATCACTAAATCTTGACTGTCAATGTAAGGTTGCATTACCAAGATTTATAATTCCCATTTCTCTCAACACCCAAGAGTTCTAACTTAATACACCCGTTTTTTCTGAATTGTCCTATTGCAAAAAAACCACCCTCAATTTTAGCAACGAGTGCATGATACAGGATTGAACATTCAATGATGGGAAAAAAGAACAAGCACAAGATGGCTAAGATTTCCAGTTTACCATTACAAATATACCCTCTTTACGGGTAGGTAGTTGCTCGAGCTTTGTCAATGTTTCATCACCTTTAGTAACTTTTCCAAATATTGCATACTGAAAAGGGCTTACTTACATCAGTATATCAATTGAAAAAATCACAAGATATGAGTAAATGGGTTGCAACGATATTATATTGCAGTTATAGTTACCAAACCTTTCCATCAAGATGAGGAGCATCCCCAAGTAGTATTGAAAATGAGGATGAACCACTGTCTGGATCATCATACCTGCGAGAACAAATTCACGAGTAAATAATATTTTCTCATCAACCTGATGAAAACTTATATTTTCGATTTAGTTTTCATCTTTTAGATATAAAATTGTTTATGTGCTTTTGCCAATAACCAAATCTTTAGGAATAGTTGGTTCATGACATGGAACTAAAACCTCTATGACCAATGCAATCCTTACTTCCAACATTTTTCTAAATACAAGTTAGAAACTTTCCAACACAAGATATGAAGGCCTGTGTACTACCATTGTGCACACAACAAATCCAAAGGTCTCTTGCTTGAGGGGACATGCTAGATTACTAGATATAAAATCATTAGTGAGCTTTCAACCAAAAAAACTCAATTTTAAGGGATAATTGGTTACAATAACCAATGTACTTGTTCTTCTCAACACTAGTACTATGAAACTCGATCAGTCATTAAACCTCGGCTAGAGCAGACCAAGGGAAAATGATTCAATGTAAAGCAAAGCTAGAACACCATATCAAAATTGAACAAATGTTTGCTGAAAATCTACACGGATCATGAAGTCAAGAGCTTCAGCAGAAATAAGCTTTTGCAAGCAGCAATTATTGTCTAGAAAGGCCTAACCTTCCCATGGAAAGAATGCCCCGAACATGTTTGACGTCACTGAATTCACCAACAACAGTCTTTTCAGCCTCTATTTTCTGATCCTCATTCATGGGAGCCGATCTTCCATTAGCAACATCTGCTACTTGGGCCACAAATCCCTTATCTACCTGGTATTGAATCCAAAACCATTAACTCACAAAGCAAAAAAACACCCACCAACTTCATAGAACCCAATGCTCATTAGTTTTCTTTCCATATAACAATACCCGAAAGAAATGGTTAGTGTTATAGCCTCCAAGTCGCACGAGCTTAAAAATGTGGTCAACAGTTTTTGGTGCAACAGTTGGAAAGAAACCAAATTCAATATCCCCATACTTTGTCTGCATCAGAAAACACAAGAATCTAAGTGCACACCACAGGTAACAAACAAAAAGAAAATTTCGAAATCAAATTCAGAAACAATTTATCTAACTGCAAGAAAGATGGGATTTTTCACTGAATGTGCTACTTAATTCCAGTTTTCACTAATACCCAGAACATAAATAACTTAGATCATCTCTATCCACAACAAGGGTATCCACAGTGTGAGCTTCTCCACAACTTAATAGAGCACACCACTACAATTGTACAATACTGAAAGCACTAAGTATGTATGGAACTCAGTTCAAGCTTTTACTGCAAAATCCAAGAATTACAAATGAAAACAGAAAAGGATCAAGCTTCATAAAGTATTCAAATGGAAAAACCTGAAAGACGACGCGAGTCGATCCCAGTTCGGGTTCCACAGCGGAAATTGCAGATATTAAGGCCAACAAAGTGCAACATTTGATCCAAAATCTGAATCCTCGTATCCACATTTCATCCAACGTTAGATTTAGCACCTTTTCACCTCCTAAAATTAGAGTCAACCATCACAAGTACAGAAAACCAAAAATTGAAAGCTTTTTTTTCCGTCAGTAGTTGTACATTTGTATCTTCGTGATGTTTTTTTTTTTTTTTTTTTTTTTCTTCTCAGGAGATTCGTTTTCGATTATTTGTTTCAAAAGCAAACAATGTTCGAGCCCGTGAATATGAATACGAGGCTTAATTTGTGTGGCTGGAATTTCTTTCTGCACCCATGCTTTCATTTACACCTTCATAAATATAAAATTCTCACTTTACCGTTTACCTTTTAGATTTAAAGTTTTTTTTTTCAGATTTTGCAATCCGAAAACTTATTGAAGTATGCAATCTAAAATTCAAAGTATCTTTTAGAATAAACAATCTAAAATTCATTTTTGACATAAAAAAAGTTTTCAAATACATAATTCAAAAGTTAATATTAAAAATTGAAAACTTTCTATTAAAATGCAATGCAAAATTTTGAGTTATTCTAAATAGAGAAAGTATGAACAATAGAAGACATGAAAAGGAAAAGAGGAAAAACCAGTTCTGCAGGGACATACAAGGACTACAGAGACTAAGGGTACTTTTGTCTTTTAAACCTTATGAAGGTGCATAAAGAGACCATGAGGGTATAAAAAGAAACACGCTAGTGTGGCATTGGTCTGGGCTGGGAAAGCCCGAAAAGGATTATCTCATGGTCTATTCTATTCACACAAACGCCGTTTTCTCTTTACACCCTACTTTTTTCACAAATTTTATGAAAACAATTTCTATAATATATGTGCTAATAATATATTACAAAAAAAATAACTAGTTTTAGCACAAAAAAAAAATCATTACTAACTTGTAGTCTAGAAAAATACATCACAGAACCTAATTCCCATAAATATATTAGGAAATAACTGTATTAAGAAAATAGTTTTCCCTAAAAATTATAGTTTTACTGTGCAAATAGTGAAAAAGATCATGGGAACAGCGTCATCCTAAACTTATTCAATTTAGTTTGTCCCCAAAGGAAGTAGCCCTAACGTGAATTAGAGCCTTCAATAGGCATACTCCTTGGCTCGTGGGCCTTGGATTAAATTGTGGGTTTCAACCAGAAAAGATTTTAAAATATTTTTTTAAAAGGCAAAGAATTATAAAGTTTGATTTAAGTGATATATGCAAATTCGTTAACCAAAAAAAAAATGATATACCCACACTAAAATATGTTTTATGACCAAAGAAATAATGTGTTTACGTAAAGAAGGTAAACTAAATTTCATATTCACCAGCAAGTTTCCAATTAAGGATTCAGGACACAATCCATTTCTCATTTTCCACTGGTAAGGTTTAATCAGAAAGAAAAGAAAATCATTATTTCATTTTTAAAATAACCACTTATTTGATGTTGCAACTCCTTTTTTTTACTTTTGATTTAATGTTAGCAGAAAATTACTGAGGGGAAAACCTATAGATACAAAAAAAAAATGGGCAGACAAAATTACAAGTGATTATTATGATATAGACTTTGAAATGTAGAAAAGTAAATTATAGGTACTTGACACTAATAGGCCTAGCCTCAAATTTTGGGCGCATGCAAATGTTTAGGTTCAACGTTTCCACATAGAAATGATAGTAACAACCTATTTTTACCATAAAGCACTTTGTAAATCACAAGTGTGGGAGAAAACATGAACACTATTCACAATAACTCAAAACCCCATTAACATCAAACTCAATCATTGTTACCAAACTGTTCACTAAGCACATGAGAAGACCACTACACAGTTCCCCATCCCTCTTGGAAGCCCCAGAGAAAATCCTTTTCAGAATATGCCAATGCCAACTTCAATTGGGCAAATCAAAACCCAAACCAAATTCCTTGCAAGTAGGTGAAGAATTTCTTCTATTGAGAAAAAAGGAGGCATATGTGCCAGGTTTTAAAAGATTGTACTTGTGATCACATTTTGGCCAGGAATGCCACTGAACCAAAACTTTATTCTGTAATAAATTTTAAAAGATTTTGATTCAGCACCTTTCTCAATCAAGTGCAATTGCAACGTTTGTTGTCCATCAAAAACAATTCTATTCTTCTTTAAGCAGAACATGAACCTGATTCCAACTCTATTATTGTGGCCCAAAAGCCCAGCTCCATTGGGTAAACCTCCAACTATCTACTAATCGCTATCACTTGAAAGCCTTGCAACAAAACTTTGCCTCTAAAATCACTAAACCAACCTAATCAAATATACCTTTCATGATTTGACATCAAGGGTTTACTTTATTTTACCTACTGTTTTATTGATGTCTATGCTTTATATTCTAATAATTAAAAAAAAAACATAAACTGTATTTAAAAAAAATCAGTAACAATTAAGGGTTTTTAATATTATTGTTACGATAATACCAACAAAAATCAACAAAGTAGCCTAATTAATAGAAAGAAAACTTAAGGAAACATATTAGTCAGTGTTTGCTTTCACTATCAATATCATGGTTCAAACTGAGTCAATAGTTAAGAAAGTGATTTTCTAAAGACACCAAGTCTATATGGGAGGAGCATTATCAAGAACACAATTGAATTAAGGTGCAAAAATTGACTAAAATACTGTTTCAATGATTTCGACAACAAAACATTGGGTACATATACATTGTACATGGTAAATACCAAATAATTATGATGCATTTTGTTCAAAGAATTAATTGTCTTTCACCTATACTGGTGTTTTAAAGGTTTGCTATATGGAGTATAAAGAAAAAAAAAATGGTATGTACTATGTGATAGTAAATTATATCTATTTTTTAATTTTTTTATTGAAATATTATTTTCAAAGTTTGAACAGTATTAACTATTTTTTTATTATTTATATTATGATCTTTCACCTAATTTTTACTTTTTTTTCTTTTCTATATGACTTAATTTTAGAAGAAAAAAATCGTTCTTTTTTATCTGTTTTTCATAATTTCAATTTGATTTTTTTTATTTATTTAAGATAAAACTAATTATTATTATTTATTTACATCGTTATCTTTCACCTAATATTAATATATATATATATATATATATATATATATATATATATATATATATATATTAAATAAGAGACAAAT
>Ga0209700_105374_pt1 | contig 21661 bp, 10 predicted proteins | sample SiratroredBW_FD_187528 | JGI IMG/M metagenome (GOLD analysis project Ga0209700, IMG submission 187528) | Root nodule microbial communities of legume samples collected from California, USA - Siratro red BW (SPAdes) (version 2) | ecosystem: Host-associated > Plants > Roots > Nodule | place: USA... | reverse complement strand
TATATATATGAAAAAAAAAAAAAAAAAAATACTACTTGGGGTGCTGTGCTACTAGTCCATATGTTGATATGTCTTTAATATGTTCTGCAGTTGCAAATGACGCTGATAGGGGTGAAGTGTCATCTGACACCGGAATCAAGGCATCATATTCAGAAGCTGATAAGATCGTTGATGGTATGGATTTTGGTGAGCTTTGCAATGAGTTTGAGTGCATCAGCAGCCCCTTGGTAGAATCTACTGCAAGACAACTTGCACGCGATATACTTGAACAAAGGGAGGGAAATCGAGCACTTGGAATCTTTGCTGTTTCTGTTACATACAAGGTCTTGCTTGAATTCTCCTTTACACACCACATGTTCTATATGTGATCTCTTCTGAGTGTTCATCAAGAAAACAACATGCTTCATTCCTGATGATAGTGGTTCCCCTTTGTAACAGAACAAGGGATAGCAGTTTCTTTTCTTCATTGAATTTTTATGCCAATGAAGAGTCACACTATAATAAGGGGTACCAAAAAGTTTTAAGACTCTGGGGTTATTAAAATAATGATAATGTTTAACTAGTACATAGGCACAGTAATTTTATGTAAAAATGTAGCATATAATGTTGTTAACGCAATATTATTGTGGTTGTTGATATAAACAAATTGGATGACTAATTGTTTAATTGATATTTCTTAGGACACTCCTCCTTAGCTGGATTTTATGTTATGTCTATGATTCTGTTATCGTGTTCAGGATCCTATCAGAAGTTTTACTGGTCGTGAGAAGTATAAGAGAGCACTGTGGGCTACTGCTGCACTAGACAAGCCATCTGTGGTGAGTTCAATTTCTAGGATCCTTCTCCTAAAGCAGCAATTAATCCATGATTCTGTTGTTCTTCTCATGTTATAGCTTCCCTTGTTTGAGAAATGCTTCCTTTTCATAAGTTGGTAGGCTGAACACTTAAGCTACATATTACTAGTATCAATTATTGAATAGCTTTGGAAAGAAAAGAACTACATTAGATTGAATTTGTCTTCTTGTAGTTTTCATTCCTTTTAAGATAAACTCTTTCAAAGGGACAAAATGTGTAAAGGTGAGAGTGCATTGATTTGAAAGTTATTTTATCCTAATAATACTAGAGGATAAATTAGAAACAAAAATTAATGTTGTCTTGATGTAATGAAGTAAAATAATCTTTCCTAAATCTACGAACAATAAGGATGTGGAGAGTTTTCTAAAAAACTTTGTGCGGTGACAGACTGTGCAGGAAATGGTGATGCTGTCAACCAGTGTTTTGAGTATCAAGTGGACAATAAGAGGGAAGCCAAAATCTGTTATTGGAGGGTTAGGAGAAAATTTAATACTCAGAATTACTTCCAAATTTACTCTTAACCAAATTAGCGGTCAAGTCATTGAGCATGAAGAGTTTTGGGACTTATCAGCTTCATCTGCTGGTGCTCAGACATTTTTCTGGACATCACGTGCTCTCTTTTCTGCTATTGAATCTGTAAAAGACTTGGCTGACAGTGCTAAGAATTTGAGTAATAACATTTCAACCAAAAAAGAGAACTTGGAGATGTATCCAGATCCTTCAGGAGATCCTACCAAGGTTAGTTCTTTTTCCTCTGTAGATGAATTCTAAATGACAGGCTTCAATGTCCTATCTTTTCTCATCTTTGGTGCTTTTCTGTTTTACTTGAAGGAATTTTTAGGTAAAAACTTAGTTAAATACTTTATAAGAGTTTATATTACTGGTACTTAAATGAACAAGTGAGTTTGACTTCATTTTTTAAATTTATTAAAATAGACTGAAAGTGTTGTTTGAATAAATATATAGTGAGTACTTATTACATTTTATCTCATTTTCTGTGTTTGTTGGTAAGTTTATCCAAATATGATCAAATTCATAATATTCCACTCTCTTAAACTCAACCAAACACACCTTCATAATGAATCAATCAAGTTGTTCAGATCGTAAGTTTATGCCATTACGTTCATTATCACAAGAATGTGATGCTATGAATTAATGCCTTGCAAGAAATATTGCCATACACATGAAACCTAGTACACAGATCATTTTCCTTTGTGAGTTGTTGATTGCTTTTACTTTTATTCAGTTCTTCCAGAGGGACGATAGTTTTCAACGGGATGCTTACCAGATTGCACTATTCCTGGCAGTTATTTATTTGGTGGTACAGTTTCTAAGGACAACTTTGTAGAACCATCCTTTCTTTATACCAAATGAACTTGTATCTCTTTGTTCTCCCATCTCATAGTCATCAGGTTGTATTGTCAAAGTTACAAGTAAATATGTACGTTCTTATTTTTGAGTGTGTCTATAAAAAATCAGACAATTCTGTTGGAGTTTTTGCAGGTTCTTTTGATGCCACAACCTCAAAGGACGATTTGATTATTCTGCAATAAAACAGGCTAACAAATATTCAGGAGGTGTGTGATATTTTTTTTTGAAACAAATAAGTTTTACTTCTTGATGGAGAAAGTCAAAACAAACCAGAATCAGGTTACATCATAAAGTGGAGAGAATCTACTAAGATTGTAGCAGCAATTGGTATATGAACTATTCTTGTTTAGCACAGTGGGTATAACATAACGAACTAATACAAATAACTTCTGAACTGTTCTACATAAATAGTATTATTATAATACATCTTGAACTTCTATTTAATCGTGTTTATTATTATTATCTTGAACTATTCTACATAAATAGTATTATTATTATTATCTTAGAAATTTTCTAACGTATTTCAATTAAAATATCTTTATCTTTAAAATTATAAAACAATAAAAAAAGAAGCTCCGCATCCTACGTAAAATTTCAATACTAGTCGATCTCTTGTAGAATCATTTTTATTCAGTAAGTTGTTATTCTCTGTCTGCTGACAACATTTTGGTTTAACGAAATTGTGGTTATTTATTCTTAAATCTTAACAACATCATTTTAAATCGTTTTTAAATTCTTGATCAGGTAATATAAAATGAAAAGAATTATTTTGGATGAACCTTTATGCAATGAAAGGAACAGTTATTGTTATTTCTAATCTAAAATGAATATTTCAGATTTCAGATTAGGTAGTTTGAACCGAAGGTTTTATAATACGGATTAATCTTTGTTACTAAAAGATGGTGGATGTTGATATTGTTATGGTGCAAGGAAGAAAAGGCCTTTGAGTGGTATGACAAATTAAAGAAGTCCAACAAACGGTCCAAATACACATTAAAATATGTGGGGCAATTGCTTCCTCCACCCCACATTTGCTTCCTACACTCCATCAATTTTTCTTAATTTCACAAATGTCTTGGTGAGTATATTAAAAGGGAAAATTTGGTTGTGATTTTGTAAAAGTGCAGAAGATTGGTGCTGGGTGAAGGCAGAAAAGCTATGAACGACGGAAGAGCTAGCAATAATGACGACGGACGAGTTGCGACAGCAGACGATGGGTAAAGAAGTAACGGAAAAACACATTGCAGCACAGAGCTTTTCATAAGACACTTTTACTATTATGGAAAACGTTTTCATAAGTCTTACATAAACAATTTTCCGTAATAAAGAAAATTTTTGAAAAAAAAAAAATTATGTTGCTTCTCCACCACTCTTCCGCAGTCACACCGCTCCTTCACCATCACCCTTCATAACCGTCGTCGTTGTTAGTTCCTCCATTATCACCCAGCACCAATCTTCAGCACTTTCACAAAACCATACAACCTAATTTCTCCCTTCCAATATTTTAGCTAGAACATCCGTAGAATTAAAAAAAAAAATTTGATGAAGTGCTCGAAGCAAATGTAGAGGTGCAGAAAGCAATTGCCAATGTGTGATTCGTTTTGACTATATGAACAGATGGAAAAAGACGAGTTCTTCCTAGACCCTAATACATTCTTCCTGCATCTTAATAAAAAATTTTAATACCACAATTGTCCTTATATGAGAATCGGATGACACCTCCATCTGATTGTTAATTTTTTTTCAAATGACAACCGGATTGGGTGTCATCCGGTTCTCATTTCCAAATCAAAAAGATAATCAGATGAAACCCATCCGATTATTATTTTGATTTGGAAATGAAAACCAGATAACACTCTATCCGGTTCTCATATAAGGGATTAGAGTGTAGGAAGAAAGTATTAGAATGCAGGAAGAACATGGAAAAAATGTTGTGCATATTTAACAAATTATTTAAGGGCAAAAACTTCCTGCACCCATCAATTCTGACTTGCACCCCAACGTTCACCATTAACGAAACCTGCAGTTTTTCTTAGATAAACATGACAAGGGTACGTTTATTTTGAAATTTTGATGCGGTGCATGTAAGAATTGATGGGGTGTAGGAAGTTTTTTCCTTACTTAAGACGGGTTAAAAAATGGACCTTGATTCCGGTAATTTTAATCCATTACTCTATTTTGTTTGTTCTGCTTAACTCATTAAATTGGTAAGCTAAAGGCAGGGTGAAGCCTCTTTTTCCACAATAAAGATTAAATAAAAATAATTTAAAAGATTATTATTTTTATATTATTTAAAGTTGTATATACAATAATATTATAATTTTAATCACTAATACTTACGAATTAAATTATAATTATTAATTAGTAATTAATTATTTTATTTTATTTTATTAAAAATATTAATTAATCAAATTAAAAATTAAAATATTTATATAATTAAATATATTGATAATATATAATTATAAAAACTTTTAATGGAATGGAAGTACAATTAAAGTTCACAATTTATTGCATGAGGTTTGAAAATTCTTGATGGATATCCTTTCCGATAGATGGTACCCAAGCTCGTTTTGTATATTCACAAAATCATTGAGCATGTCTATAACTATGCATTCAAGGTGTAATTTGGTGCCCACTTCTTCAATCACAACAAAAGACCATTACTCTATTCCAAAATGTGATTAAGAAAATAAAATTTATGTTTTACTTTAGAACAGGTGGAAATGTAGTGTGAGTACTCAGCCAAAATTTGTGGATCTTATATGATGAATAGTTTACAATAAACTATTTTTCAACAAGTTTCCTATGCAACAATAACGCAATATCATCACAAAAATGATATTGTGTCCTTTAGAACATTATACCTTTCTCTTTTGAAAAAATTATACAAGGAGGTAATTGAAAATAACTTAGAAATCTCTCCCCTATCCCACTTCTTTTTTCTATGTACTCGAGAAATGGTTAATTTATTCCAATGAAAGGAATTATGTTACAACAAGATGAAATAAATACCATCCCTCAATTACACTGTTGATTTAAATGCTCAGCATTGTAATAAGCATCATTAAGAGCGTTAATACACTTCCAATTAACACTCTGGAAGCTGAAGAAAGATCATGTGCGCTCACTGCATATACCTTTCCAGTCTTATCATCCTTCACTTTGATGCTGGAAGAGCCTAAAGAACCAAGAAAACAATGCTAAAGTCATCTTCTAGTACATGTTAGTTCAACAAGTTTATCGGTAAAAGACAATGCAAGAAAATAGATATGATATAATAATAAATAGTCCTATAACGTATAACAGCTCCTTGATGAAAAGTCTCAAAGGCAAGACTAGAAATTGATGGAACATGATTCTTGTTCTGCTTAGGATATGGGATGAGTTTTAGGCTCAAAATAAGATTATGAAAGTATAGGAAGTAGTCCACTTTTGATGTAGAAATTGAATAAACATGCACTCGTCATGAAATTGGGTCGCAGACCAATTTCAGGAGTCAATATAATTATTAAGAGACGAGTTCTTCTTACATCCTAATAAGATTCTTCCTGCACCTTAATAAAAAAATTCATTCTGCAATTATTCTTATATGAGAACCGGATGGCACCCCCATCCAGTTGTCATTTGAAAAAAATCGACAACCGGATGACACCCTCATCCGGTTGTTATTTTTTTTCAAATGACAACCGGATGGACTGTTCATCCGGTTGTTAATTTTTTTTCAAATGACAACCAGATGGAGGTGTCATCCGGTTCTCATTTTCAAATCAAAATGATAACCGGATGAAACTCATCCGGTTATCATAGTCAAAATCGAAAACGAATTAATTTTTCGATTCGGACTACCGGATGAGTTTCATCCGGTTATCATTTTGATTTGGAAATAAGAACCGGATGACACCCCCATCTGGTTGTCATTTGAAAAAAAATTAACAACCGGATGAACAGGCCATCCGGTTGTCATTTGAACAAAAATAATAACCGGATGGGGATGTCATCCGGTTGTCGATTTTTTTCAAATGACAATCGGATGAGGGTGTCATCCGGTTCTCATATAAGGATAATTGCGGAATGAATTTTTTTATTAGGGTGCAGGAAGAATCTTATTAGGGTATAGGAAGAACTCGTCTTATTAAGAACCAAATTGGGTCACGGACCAATTTCAGGAGTCAGTACAATTATTAAGAACCAAAGCCTTATAAGCAAACTGATTCTCTACAACTGAAATTTAACTGTATTAGATCGTTAAGATTTAATATTGAATCATTAATAATAATTAAGTTTCATTTTAAATTTAATATCGAAATACATCAATAAATATGTATAAATGCAATGTATTGAAATAGTGAAAAAATAACTTCTATTTAGACTAACCAAAAGCCTTAACAACTAGAACAATTCTTATTAAAAAATATTGGAAGAAACAATCCTAATTAATATTATTGGTATATAACCTTAATAAATAAATTTAGCATATAAGTAAGAGGGTACTCACAATTGTAATTAACCCATCCAATGGTCATGTTTTCAAGATCATATACAACTAATTTGTTTGATAACACCAAATCTGCAATAGGAAACAATTTCATGTAAATAAATGATATTCATTCAATGGCACTAATTTAAAAAATGATCAGAAATTTCGAATTACCATCAGTGAGGTCATATCTATTATCAAGTTTTACCAAACAAAAATAAAGGTACAATAAAAGAAATGAACAAACATAATCTGAAAGTTCTTAATTTAACAAAAATAGCCAACATATAACACAAGTCAATAGATTAAATTATAAGTGAACCACAATTTCAAAAATTTACCTCCAAGAAGAATTATGTCTTGTCCATCCTTAGTTTGTGCCATACTTTTTTGCCAGCCAACACACCACATGTTTTCCTGAGGACAATGACACAAAAAATAATATTAAGAAATAACAATACTAAACATCTGAAACAAATTTTTCAAGATCAAAATTTTCTCCAAAACAAATGGGCACATTATCAAATTAGCATATGTATACATATACAACAACTTATTCAAATTCCACTTACTTTGAACAGGAATAGGTAATCATGAGGATAAGCTGTCAAAGTAAGCCCCTCCTCGAAGGTAAACTTGACAGTTGGAAATCCATCATCAACACTGCAAAATTACAATGGTCAATAAGTTAAGAGCTGCATAATCATGTTAAATTGATTATGTTAAAGTTCAAAAAGTAACAAAAAAACATTGCTTTTGTCTTGCCATAGCCATTCCACCTTTGCATACACCAAAATATTTGATTACTAATATTATCAAAAGGGAGATAGCTATATATTTTTGAAGATAAATTTAAATGAGAAACTGACATCAACATACTGTATGGATCAAACAACCAAGAAAATAAACCTCAGTATCTCCCACCCATAAATTATGGTAATGCAGTGTATATATCAATCAAACAAAAACTGAAACAAAATGAAGTCACAGATTAGTACATACTTATCATAAAATTGGAAACATGTAAATTGATCTTCAACAAGATATAATTTCATTCCACTTTGTTGAGCCAAAACCTATCACAAAGAATAATCATGAGAATTCAAGTGGGAAAATTTGATTTACTTAACTCTTAAAATTACTCTTACCTTCTCCAATATCTGCTCATAAACTGAGGATGGAAGATAAGCCAGGGTTGTACCACTATCTATAATTGTTCCCCTCCCACTTGTAGAATCAAATATATCAGTGGGGAGTTGTACACTCTCCCCACCAACCTCCAAGTCCTTCAAAATCACATTGTAGTGTGGCCTAAAATAGTCAATAGACTACAGTTAGAACATAATTCCAATACCAAAACCTAAACTTGATATAAAATACATTAGAAGAATCTGGTATAACATCTGCAAGATAACATGCCAGAGCTCTCAGAAAGTTAAGGACTTATATGCTATATAAAAAATATAAATAAAAACCCATTACAAATTATTTTCATGAATTGATCAATTTTATACCATAATCATAACGTTTTTGCTAAATATATCAAGACAAAAAGGATTTCAAAAGTCAATAATAGTTGTCAGTAATATTGTATCTATGAAAAACTAATCAGATGTTAAATGGAAGTACCCTTATCATTCAATATAGTCCACACTAATCCATCAAATTACAATGATCAAACAATAAAACAAATCAAATACAGTTACAAGAAATAACATTGCATGTGAACAAAAGGCTAAGACGATTATGCACATACATTTTTGGTACCAATGAAGTTTTGTTAAATTTTGGCTGCACTACTTCCCCTATGGCAAATATTCCTCCTCCACTTATACTGTCAAGGCAGTGTGAAAATACCCTTTTCACCTTTCCAGCTGCAGCAAGCTGTGAAAGCACAGACGAATTTGCTTGTCCTAAACCAATTATTCCATCAAGGGATTCATCAGAACCTGAACTCAATGTCCCAGATTGTCTAGCTCCACACCTATCAGCAAGTTAATATTTGTCAAGTAATACTCACTCAATTATGCATGTGCCAAATGAGAAGAACTATAAATTGGACCCACCCAAAAATCACAGTGGTGCTATTATCTGGTACAGTACTGAGATCACCATTGGCTCGGTCAAATGTAAGATGATCCTTAACATAGGACCCAGAGGTCGTGCTTCCATCTCCATAAGTTATGCTATATGGGCAAGACATGTCCTTTGTGCATCCAGAAATAGGACCATCATATGTGGAAGTGCAAAAGTCACTGTCACAACCAACCATATTTGAAGTTGTGGACTGCTCAGGGTCGTAGAGGGTTAAGTCCATCTGCAACATGACAATAATATAGTAAAACTCATATTTCACCTCAACTAATCCAACTGAAAAACGTGTATCCAAAATGTACAACATTTCATGTTACTCCAATAGCTCTGATTCATGAACAATTGAAGCAAATATGTGTTATAAATTCTGCCATAACAACCTCAATATACTTATATTTCAACCAAATGGCATGAATGTTGAAGCTGTAAATTAGTTTAGAGACATACACCAAGACCACTTTTCTTGGGACATGTTGTGCAACCAACACAATTCACCCACAGAATGTCACTCCCTGTATCAACTTGTACATAGTAGTCCTTTGCAGGAGAGCCAAGCCCAATTTTGGTATAATACAGCCTGAGCAAATCATCAAAGACCCAAATAAAAAAATGGTGACACCCTTCAAAGCATGCATAATCGAGAACAAAAAACAAGAAAAGAAAAAAAAAAGCTTTGCATGTGAAAAACAAAAGAGAATAAAGAGGAGGGAAAGCAAACCGACCCATTTGAATTGGCACGACCATTGCCACCGAGAGGGATATCAACGGCAGAGAGAAACCTTCCTCGACGACGAGCATCATGATCTTTGATGGCAGCGAGGTTTTCAATGGGGCCTTTGAATTTGCGTTCAACGGGGAAAACCAAATTGGCATTGGCCACATAACAAAGTTGCAAAACAAACAACCCCAGAAGGAAAAACGTCAATCTTTCTCTAAGATCCATGGTTTGGGATAAACGGTAACTTCAAGAACAAGCAACAACGAAGAACAATAACACGAAAACAATAAAGACTAATTCAAAAGCATTGCCGACCCAGATAGAAAACAAGGGTCGGTGAATGAAACAAAGAAGTGGGATAGGGGAAGAATGAAGAAACAAACAAGTACAACAAAAAAAGGACTCAGCTTTGATAAACACGGACATATGAAAGAGAGAGAGAGACAAAGAGAGAAAAAAGAGGGAATTTTGTGGTTTCAATGACAAACCACACGTCTTGTGCAACATATTTAGAATATACATGTTTAAATTTTAAAAGGTTTAACCATAAATAAATAATCTTGTACTTTGTCCCTGTAAATTTGAGGTTGTCTTCTCTCTTTCTCTTATTTTTGGTTGTTTTCTTTGTTTTGCTCTGTTCAGTTTGTGCCTTCTGTTTCATCTCATCACATATTTTTCCCTTCTTCTTCCTTTCCCTGTTTCTTTGCTTCTGATCTAATTTTCAACGTCACTACTTTTTCTTCCAAACACGCCACATTAATTCCATATTTATTCACCCCATTTTTGGAACAAAAGACAAACATATATCACACGCATGCATGATGCATCTTCAACCATTTTTATTATTTATTATATATTATCATAACGATTATTTTATCTTCCTTAATCTGCATTATTTCTTTGTATTTATATGGATCAACTTTGATGATCACGTCAAGATTGTGAATTAATTGATGTAAAGTTTCTTAGTTTAATCAATAATTCCAATTAGTCAGTCAAAGCATTAAAATAATATTGCAGTTTCTTTTCTCACAATCAAAAGGGTGTAACGTACCGCGCTCTCCTGCTACTACTTTTGGTTTCGTCAATTGAATTTATTACAAAACTACCCAATTCAGATAGTTTTTTTTTAAATAGTGATTTTCTAGATAGTGATTTTCTAAATATTGTTTTACTAAAATATGCATGTTTTTCTTTTATAAAAATCATCAAAAATATATCTTAATGGACACATTTAATTGTCTGTGTTTCCAACTGTTGAGAATCAAATCTCTGTTGTCACGTTGACTAATCATATATTTAAGACTTAAACACAAAATTAAATTAAATGTAAGTCATTCAAATAGCTTGCGCTTTCTAATAAGATTCTTATTCAATAATAATATTAATCATTACAGGGAAACTTAACTTTAATAAGCGTGAAGGTCTCTGAGTTGTTTTGGATCAAATTTTCCACTTCAGGATTCTTTCCCATGTTACTTCCTCAATTCCTTCTTCTTCCTTTTTAAATATAGACAGATTATTATGCTCCATCACCCATTAATTCTAAAATTATTTGTTCATGTCTTAAAAATGTAATATACAAATTGTTATTAAAATTGGTTTAAACGCATGCATGCATGTGTGTCCATTTTTTTCTTATGATAACAAAAAATAAAAAATATATTTCCTCGTTCAATTTGAGTAATTATTTTCTCAAAGATGTTAGGCATGAAGGTAATCACTTTTAACATTCTATAAAAACAATTAATGACCGTAGAAAACACATAACGTACAAAATAAACAAAAGAAAATGAATAATTACATTCTTAATGCTTTATTATACTAAATTCGGGATTGTAAAGGGATGTTAACATTGTTAATGTCATAACCTCGATATAATTTATACATTATAAATATCATATGGTAGATTTTTTTGAATTAATATTTATTTGTTGATTTTTACTCAATTATGAAGAATATAAAAGTGAAAGTTAAATATTGTTGTTCCGTCCTTAAGTCCGTGCTTTTGGAGTTTGGTTGCTCCATGACAGTCTTGTCGGATTAAGGAAGAAAGGTTTCGTTGAGATAGTATCGTTAGAATTAATTATCGTGTCTGATTTTGGAATTCGATTATTCTTTGTCTCTAAAAGGCCTCTTGAAGAGTTAAGGAAGGAAAATTAGATAAACTGATGTTGATCTTGATTCCTAAACGATATGAGATTATTGGATATAATGAAACAATTACATTTAATAAATTATAAGTCACAAAAAGAAATATAATATTTTGTTAAAAATTATGAAAAATTCTTATTTAAAAACCATCAATTCGTTATTGTGTTTGTTTAAAGCGATCTAAACATGGAAACAGATTTGTCAGAGACAAGAGTGTTTATGACTCACGACGAAGAAAGGAAAGAATAGATTAGTGTGTTTGCTTAAGAGGCAATGGCTTCCTGTACCCATCATTTACCTGCTCCACTCACTGATAAGAAAAGACAGAAAATGTCAAGGTTTTGATTTTTTATTATGATTAGATTTGTTATTAGAGATTATGGTCGGTAATTGAAGGTAGAGCATTACGTCGTCTTTGTAAATAAATTTTCATCTCATTTACTTTATTTGTTTTTATAAGTTGTGAAATTTTATTTTGATTAATTTAGATTGAATTTTGGTGAGGAATTTAATTAGATTTATGTTTAGTATTGTTAGGAAGGTGATATGTGGTGGTTTAAAGCAAACGACACTAGTTTACAACATTCGAAAACATAAACCAAGTTGCAGGTTTGTCGTTTATTTTTTGGCATTCTAAAATGGTGATTTTAGAAATCCTATGAAAAGTTCTTTTCGAAACACAATATAATATTTTTAAAAAATTCTTTCCAATGTAAAAAAAAAAAAAAAATACTTCCAGAAAGTCCTTTAGAATATGAAAAGAAAATTTTGAAAAACTCTTTTTAGAATACATTTTTTCTTTTCTTTCGGAACTTCCTTTCTAAAATGAAATTGTCTTCCTCGTTGACTTCTGCAAAGTCCTTTCTAGAATGTATGTTTTGACTTTCAAAAACTCTTTCCCAAATATAAGTGTAAGCTTCGGAAACATACTCTGTACACTCTAATTTCAATTAAGGACAAAATTGGAATTCTAAAATTTTGTTGGGTTGCAGGAAGCCTTTGACGGGGTGCAGAAAGTAATTGTCTGGCTAGAAGAACTAACCCCATTGCAATGACACAAACATTCTTAATTTCACTTTGTAATTTCTAAACTTAATTTCAACTTGTAATTTCTAAACTTAATTTCAACTTGTAATTTCTAAACTTAATTTCAACTTGTAATTTCTAAAGAGGGTGGTTTGCATATGGCAACGTGACATGGTGAAGGCTATAAGTGGTAAGATAAATCAAAACCCAAGTTACAAAATGTACATGAATAATTAATTATGTATTAAAAAAATAAGCATGATGGATTATGCTTGTAACATAATGGATTATATGTCTTTTTATTTATAATAAATTATGGTAATCAATTTTTATTTATTTTTTTGATGACTTCACTGTGCCCTGCAATACTAGAATCTGCTTCTCACCTTTGAAATCCATCTTTGTTGCATTCACCTTTGAAGCTGTGGAATTTGCTTGAATAGCCTGAATTGAATAGCAACCAATTGATTTTTTTGAATTGGTGAATGCAAAATTCACAAGAGAGAGAAATAATAATAACAATTAAAAACTATAATAATAATAAAGTTTTAAAATAATAATAATTAAAATAAATGTATAAAATAATAATAGAAATAACAAAATAATTAATTATATTTTATTTTAAATTAATTTTAATTACAATACAAAAATATACTCTTCCAATTTTATCCACTAACAAAAATTAAATTATCAATTACATTAATCATATAAAATTTTTGTAAATTTCTTCTCATTTCTATTATCTTTTCTTTAATTCAAATAGGCCCTCTTTTTTATTCAAATCCATGGTATTCTATTCCTTCAAATAATTCTATCTTTGAATCTAAACACGTCAAATTTAACTTAGATTAAGGATAAGGCGTATGTTACTTATAAAATAAACATATTTTTGCAATAAATTAAAGATCACTTTTCCTAACAATAATTTTTTATTAGGTAAAATATAAATAATTATGAAGAGTGACACGCAAAATTTGGATTGGACATGATTATCTCTCAAGAAAACAACTGCACAAGTAAATTTATATTTTTAAACGTTAATATATAACTATTGTTTTATTTTTTAAAATTTTAAATATTTTAATAACTTCAACTAAATTAAGGTTATTTTTATTTTTATTATATTAAAAACAAAATATTTCACCACCTCACTATTTTTTCAAATAAAAAAAAAAAATGTTGCAACTGCAAAACCCTAAGGTTTCTTGGACTGGAGTAACCTAATTAAGATGTTGGATTGCTTCCAAATGCTGAAGATTCAACAGGAGTTGAAGGATCTGACAAAATTGCTCATTCATCAGAAGTTTCTTCTCAATGCCGTCGATTCCTCTTCTCAGTGCTCGTCAAATCCCTATTCCAAGGTCTAATTTTTTTCCTCTTTCAGCAGTTTCAATTGCATCAGAAATTTCAACATAAGGCCTCTGTTTTTGTGTAAATTATAGATTTTTTTCCGGAGATCAAAGATTTTGTGATCATTTATGTGGAGAAGAGAGCTCCCAAATGCAGAACAAATGACGTTTTTGTTTTTCTCGAATCCAAAAAATCAGACAAGGGCACTTTGGTAATAACGCTAAAATACTAGACGTGCTTGTTTGTTTCACCATCAATGTGGCTGCTGTGTTCAATTTACCAAAATCACCCTCGTTCCGAGATAGCAACAATATCATACACAAATCACAAGGGCAATCATGTCTTTTCCTACTGTACCTCCTCCCCTCCACATGCACTCGCTATATGTGAGATGAGAGTTCTTTCCCCTTTGGCATTGGAACGAACTCCCGGCAAGCACCAATGGCTCTGAATGTTTGTGTCTCTCCAAACCCTAAATGGGTTGCATCTTCTTCCTTAGATAGTGGTTCTTCTTTGAGACCTTCAATTGGGTCTTCTTTTGGTAACATAAACATTGCTAATGCGAATCTCAACTTGAGTACTAGAACTAGAAGTTTGAGTTTGAGGAGAAGTGTTGGTGTAAGATCTAGTTTGGAAACTGCAGGGCCCACAGTCACAGTGGGACAAGTCACAGAGGTAAACAAGGACACCTTCTGGCCGATTGTTAAGGCTGCCGGGGATAAAACCGTTGTCCTAGACATGTACACCCAATGGTATGTTAATTTTCCTATGTTAAATTATGTGTAGTTGTATCATGTGATATATATGTTGTTATAGCTTATAACCACGTGCTTTTCTTTTTTATAATATTGTCATGTTATATGGTGGATTGGATTATAATTGAAGAAAGAATCATACTTTACTTTTTTTTGTAAAGCTGCGTGTGCTGGCTCTCTTAGCTGGGAGATTCCTTGGTAAACATTGTTATGATTAGCTTTATGCTGATTTTGTCTAGACCCAAGATCATCATTGGTATCACTTAACAATCAGTGATTTAGATGAAAAGGGGGAAAGAGTAACGAAAATCACTTTGTTGTATACACTGCCTTGGTACAAACAAAATTGTGAGGTGTGATTTGGAAATTGGAATGGCATTCATTTGCCCTCACCTCATCCCCGTCTTTTGCATTAAAGTGATTTCCCACTCTACCGAGAATGAAAAATCCTAACATGTTGAGTGATTGGAGCAATTTTAGTCTTTAACATAGTTTCAGTCATAGTAGGTCTTGAATTGTACAGCTGGGAAGTCTTAAGACAAATATAAGTTGCATATATTTTGTGTGACTTGGTTAGTCTTGTTAAAAATTATTGATCTGTAAGCTCTTTGTCTCTTCTAGTTTTTAATTTTTTTTCCTGCCTTCACAAATATGCATAAGCTGGCGTTTTTTGACCAACACCGTCCATAATCAATTGTAGATCAGGCTTAGATTCCTTCATAATATATCTCTGAGAAATTTTCACAGTATTGTATGTACCTTAGTGAGGATGGTTCAAGATGAACCTCAGCCAAGTTCACACCCCGCAAACAAAAGTTCATCATATGTTGAAGTGTGAGAGAAATAGGATTTGTTTCATAAAGTGAGGGTTCATTTTAGAGGGAAAAGTTAGATGCTGTAACGAAGAAAGTGAAGATAACAGGTTTAAAGAACTGCATAGTTTATTATAAATGTGTATGCAATTTATCACAATATTTATTAGTTGATTTAACTATAAATAGTTATAACTTTGTGCTTTTGACAACTTATCACAATATTTAGTGTGGATGCTTTCCAGTCTGACATTGGTGGAAAGCTTAGTTGGCTCTTGACCAATAATTGTGTCAAACTTTTTAGGACTTATTTGCTTTGCAAAGACCTATACATGTGTTGTACTATTAAGCCGCATCAGCTTTTGGTATATGAAACAAATGGTCCCAAATCAGGTCACTTGTATTAACCCACTCTCAACTAGCTTTGCCTGATTTACTTTCATAATGAGTGTACTTCTTTTGTTATCTCCACCATGTGTACAAGAGTGAATTATACATGAAGTTTTATGATGATGTTGTTTGACCTAAATAATGATCAGCATCAGAGCAAGTTTCTTTGGTAATGATAAACTGGTTGGGTAACAACATAAGCAAAAGCAGAGCTAATACTAAAAGTTTAACTTCAAAATTTTTGGTTAATTTGTTTATGTTATTGTCTGGTACGGTACTGCAGGAATGTTTGTTTTTAGAGTCGTTATTTTATTTTTAACATGTTGAAGGTGGTAAGTATTCGTCCTTTTCAATAACTCATCTTGAAAGTCTTGATTTGGTTGATCCTTTGTGACATTGTTACTTTTGCTTGTTGCCAACTGAATATTTGGATAACCTTTGATATAAATTTATGAATTTTTTCAGGTGTGGCCCTTGCAAAGTGATGGCTCCAAAGTTTCAAGAATTATCTCAGAAGTATGAGGATGTTGTCTTTCTAAAGCTTGATTGCAACCAAGACAACAGGGTATGGATTAATGTGCAAGATAGTATATAGTTTTCCAATTGATGGTTAAACATATAACTTAGACCATTGGTCTCTATTATCGTTAATTTCTTTACGCATTTTTAATTTGACCCTTATACTTATAGTGCATTCTTACTCAAATCCTTATTTATAGGGATTAAATAAAAAATGTATATAGCCAAATTAAGAATGCATTATATGTATAGGACTAAGGTAAGAATGTATAAAAATGTTAAATATATTCAAAAAATTTGCTCATAGGAACCTATTTAAGAATCGTGATACATAGGGATGAGATTAAAGTACATGTTTATCCTTTACTTTATATAAGAACATATTTTCTTGAGCATAGGGTTAATTAATACTTTCCATGACAAACGTGGTATAATTTGTTTAATGTTTGTTGGCAGCCATTGGCGAAAGAACTGGGGATTAAGGTGGTTCCCACTTTTAAAATTCTGAAGGACAACAAGGTTGTAAAAGAAGTTACTGGAGCTAAATACGATGATTTGGTTGCTGCCATTGACAATGTTCGATTGAGCTAAGAACACAAGTGCTCTCTTTCTGTGTAAAAATATTATGCTTGACACCCTTTGTAAGTATTCTATGCAATTGTAAGATGATGAAATGCCATCATGTGATTGTTGTAAGCTAATTGTTTATTCCCTAAAGGAAGAGTTACTCAATTATCAAAGTTATCAACTTGATCATGGTGGTGTCTATAAATGAGGATGGTCATATAATAACATAAAGATGTTTGGGATAATTATGGATATTTTGGTATGCTAATACTATTTCTTTGTAATACATTTCTAGCTATTGAATTCAGAAGCCATAGCTTCTTTGTAGTGTGGACCCACCTTTAATCCTCGTGTGTGGTGTGTTGGATATATTATTCTCAAATTGGATTATGATGCACATGGGCTTTTAATTCGCTTCCACTGTGTCCATAATTTGACATTTGACCAAAAGTTTTGCACATTGGCTCTTGGCATGAAAATGATAAGATATGGTGGTTGCTTCAATTTAAAGTGTAGAAAATAAGATAGACAGAGACTATTAAAAAATGAAGAAATAGTAAAAAAAGTACCACGTGAAATTAATTTATTTTTAAATATTTATTAAAATATAATTAAATATAATAAAATGATATTATATATAATAAAAAATAATAAAATTATATCACATTAAAAACATTTTCTTGTTATCTTTTTAATTTCTTTTAATCTAATCAACAATAACTTTTACCCATTTTTTGTCCTTTTCTCTTTCCTTTTTCTTGTTTTCTCACTTCAAATCATTCAATTAAAAATAACATAAATTGACACTTGGAATATATATCATGGACGCTCAGTGTATGTAGAACAATTTCCACTTTATACGTGTCCACCTCTATGGAGCTTGTCAATTAATTATTACGATACATGATTTTGGTTCACTCATATATGTGACGTGGACAAAACTTAAAAAAAAATAACTTTAGAGATTAAAAGTACTGTGAATGCATTTTATTATAATTATATATTTACAGAATTTAACAGTAATGTGTTATCAAAGTTCTCACATCCAATAAGTTTAAACATAGTTATTATAACTTTTAAAGTGCTTTTGTCAGACATCGATAAAATTATCATACATATATAAGTTGACATAGGATAATAGTGTAAATTTATCCTTAAAATGATAGTGTAAATTTATTGTATCTATTATTCTGACTAATATTTTAAGCTGTAAACTTTACAAGATGATTGTTTAGTTTATATAATTAAATTTGTAAAACAAATCATTTTCACAAAAAATTGTATGATGATTGAAATTTTAATAAATAATACTTTTAAACATAATCAAGTACTTTCTAAATTTATGATAAGCAATGTAAATTATAATATAAAATTATTTTAACTATTGATTTTTAAAAAAAAAATAAGATTAATATAAAGACAAAGATAAAAAAAGAAAACTATACAAACAAAGAGACATGAGATTAACAAATAAAAGAAAATATAATTTTAGATTATTGAAAATTAAAAATATTTTCACACTCTCAAGCATCTCACAAATAACTTTTACCTTCAATTTCTAGTTAATCATTCCCCAAGGATGTTACAAATGAAGGTAATCATTTTTAACATTCTATACAAAATATGTAAATGCTAAATCGTTAGGATCAACTATTGGGTTGTATATTTAAAACTATTAATAACAATAGAAAAACATATCAAATACAAAATAAAGAATTTTTTTTTGAATAATTACAATTTTTAATTTGTATTTCATAGTTTTAAAGTGATTTCAACATTATTAATGTTATAACCTCAAATAGACATATAATATATTAAAAATGAGTTATTAGTTATTTGTTAAAGAGTTTAAACTTTCAAAAAAAATTATACATTATAAATATCATGTTTATTAATGCAATCAGATCATACATACGATCAATTATTTACTATTACAATTATATATAGAAAAAGGAAAAGACATAAATTACTCTATTGTAACTTTGTCAAATGTTTATAATATAGAAAAAAAATAATGCAACAATAATGAAACATAAACATACATTAAATAATTCATACTTTAGTATATTTTTTTAAAAATATACATTATATAAAAAAATGCATAACATATTAATATATATAATTTATGTGATAGGAATTTTCAATTTAATTATAAAATTTTAAAAATAATGATATAATTGAAAGATGCTAAAAGTGTAGCATTGGTTTAAACTTATACCAATATGATCTCACTTCTCTCTCTATACTACAATAAATTTAATTATATTTTTAATATAGCAATTAATTAACTACTAACATACCCACCCAGTCATCAGCATAAAACCCTCTTAATATAATGACATATATCCATGAAAACAAATTACTTTCCTATTTCATAATTGCAGTTTAAGGTAGTTTCATAAACCAATACTGAAACAATTTTGACTAAAATGGTTTTACTTTTTTTTAATAAATAAACTACTTCGACTAAGACACAAAGTAATTAATTTGAGAACAAGTTAGGAAGAAAATAAATTAACACTGCATGTGCGAACATTGGCTAATTTGAAATTTTTTAGATGACTCAAATTCCAGTTATGGGAAACAAAAAGTGTAATTGAGTTGATTTTGTTGATTTATTTTTAAAAAATGTTGCCACTTGTCTACTTCATTTATCTCATTATTAATTACTTTTAAAACTATCGTCTCATTAAATTAACTAAAAACATATATACTCATAACATTTAATAGAAAAGAAAAAGAACTACAATGTTTTATTAATTTATAAAAGTATCTTATTTAGAGGACCATTAATTTCTTTTAAAGTGTAACGTATATTAAAGGTAGGAAGTATTCAATCATGGTTTCTTTACAAAGTAAAAAAAAAAAACCTTAAAATCAAGTATTTCATTTTAAAAATATACGCCAGAATAATTAATTATAGGATAATTACTTTACCATGCAAGCATGAGTGAATAATTTTATTTTTGCAATATTAATTTTCTAAACAATAATTTCTTATCTTAATAGGCTGATTTTACATTTACAGCTACAATATAAATAATTATGAAGAGTGACACGTTGAATTGGACATCATGTATCCTCATAATTATCTCTTAAAAAAATTGCACACGTAAATTTAAAATATGTAATGTTTAAATTTAAGAGAATGAAGACAAACGAAAATATAATCACAATTATTAGCCTTGCATAAGTTCAATTAACAGTTAATTCATGTAAAATAATTTTTAAAAAATAAGCTGAAGATAATATATACTACAATAAAAAAATTATAGGATGCATTGAAAGTAAAAATTAAACTTTTACACCTTTAAAACAATTTTTAAAAATAAGTTTAGGCTCTAAGAAAAATATTATTGCAAATAAAAATTGAATTATTAAATAGAGTAGTTTTAATAAAATGAGTAGTGGAGGGAAAATTTTGAGGAACAAGAAGGTAGGTAAATTGGAGAGGGGTGAAGTTGAGTGCATCAGTCTAATGGGGAAGTGCCACGTAAGAAAGCTGATGCATAGTGAAATGACGAGAATATCCTTTTCGAAGTTGCGCCTAACAGTAACAGAAAATTTCAGCGATTTGAAAAATGGGAAGAAGAAGAAGAGAAGAATCATCACAAAAGGAAGGAAACGCTGAATTCAACAACATCACTGCCACAATCACACTGGTCAAATGCATTTTAATTCAATAAATTAAAAAATTAATAATAATGAATGATGAAAATTAAAAAAGAAAAACTCAACGGTTATAAATCTGGGTCTGGGTCTTGTGGAAATCAAAGAGTGGAAATCAGAGAAGAGAAGAGAGAAAATGTGTGGGATTTTCGCGTACCTGAATTTCAACGTGAGCAGAGAGCGAAGGTACATCTTGCAAGTGCTCTTCAATGGCTTACGCAGATTGGAGTATCGTGGCTACGATTCCGCCGGCATAGCCATCGATTCATCTTCCCAATGCGGTTCCGATCACAAATTCGGACTCTCCCTTCCTCCTCTCGTTTTCCGGCAGGAAGGAAACATCGAATCGCTCGTCAAATCCGTGTACCAAGGTCTAACTCGGTCCTCTTTCGTTTTCTTATTTATTTATCTCAGCTTCGATTGCATCACGAATTTCGACGTGACGCGTTTGTTTTTGTGTGGATTGGCAGAAGTGGGAGAAACCAAATTGAATTTGGAGGAGCTGTTCAGCACGCACGCCGGAATCGCGCACACTCGGTGGGCCACTCACGGAGAGCCTGCTCCACGGAACAGTCATCCTCAGACATCGGGTCCGGAAAACGAGTTCTTGGTTGTTCACAATGGAGTTATCACTAACTATGAGGTAACAATAGTACACTCTGAATTATTGAGTTCCGTGCCGGTTTTGCTCTGTTTCTATGTGCTTATTGTTTCTTGAGATGTTGTGTGTTCAGGTTTTGAAGGAGACGCTGCTGCGGCATGGCTTCACGTTTGAATCGGAGACTGACACTGAGGTTATTCCCAAGCTTGCTAAGTTTGTTTACGACAAGGCCAACGAAGCTGCAGGTACTTTTTATTGATGAGTTAGTTGAGGTGTTTTTTTTTTTTTTTTTTTGTTTTTGAA
>Ga0209700_105373_pt1 | contig 21661 bp, 12 predicted proteins | sample SiratroredBW_FD_187528 | JGI IMG/M metagenome (GOLD analysis project Ga0209700, IMG submission 187528) | Root nodule microbial communities of legume samples collected from California, USA - Siratro red BW (SPAdes) (version 2) | ecosystem: Host-associated > Plants > Roots > Nodule | place: USA... | reverse complement strand
TATATATATATATATATATTATGTTGTATCATAGAAATAAATATGAATCCAAAGATTTATTGTAATTAGTAAATTCAGACTAACTAATAAAAATAACTATAAAACTATAAATTAATAAATTAGTAATGTAAATAGAATTTGATAATTACAAGGCTATTGATAATTACAAGGTTTTAAGTGATAACTTGTGCTTGTATATTTAATAATATTTTAAGAAAATATTAAGAAAGTACAATTCAGTAATTCATCCGCAATAACAACTAAATTCATTTATGAAAGACATACAATTTGAATATCGAATTAGTAAAAGAGGGTAAACTAATTTTAACTTGACATGTTTTATTTAAATAAACTTATCAATACTGTGATTCTTTATTACCACCAGGAAACAAGAATAATGAAATACTGTCCCAAACAGATAAGTCGATTATACAAACTAGAAACAAATAATATAGAACAAACTCAAAACTAAAAATGACTTAAATGTCTTGTGTAACAAGTAACAAATTTTATTACCTAAAATTAAAAATGAATTAAATTTCTTGTGAAATAAGTAATAAATGTTATTAGCTAATACACTAATGTGTCTTTGTATTTCTAAAATCATACTATATATCTAATATGTTTTTTTTATCGGCCAAACTATCTAATATGTCTATAAAACAATTCCTAAGTGGGAAGTTTTAATATGAACAAATATAAATAAATAATTAAATTAATCTTTATTTAGTAGAATTAGATTTCTATGTATCAGAATCGTCTAACTGTTTTTATCGTATGGTAAACAAGTTATAAGTTTAAATAAATAATGTTGACTATAGCATAATCATACTTATATATATATATATAATTTCAGAAATGTTGGATTGAGATTGTTTTATCTTTGAGGAAACCAGATTTTCATGCGTTTTGTAGGCTTTCATGCTCACACTAATTGTTACTTCAATCTTCATCTCTGTGTCATAATTATTTTTCATGTTTTCGGGTTCTAAAAGAAATAAAATTAAGTAACTTTTACTATTTGTCTTAAAGAGTGATATGTGTAGAGAAATTTTAGAGTTGACATTTTTTGCTAGTGGCTCATAAAAAGAAATAAGGTTTTGATCACAGCATACCACACATATGTATCAAGTAAATGCAAGACTGTAGTGGTACGAGCCTTACATTTCGAGCAATGCAAACCTACGTAAGTCATGAATTACCAATCCTAATCCTATGGCCTGACAATTTAATTCACTATTATTGTCAAGTTATCATCATTATTACCATTACGTTTCTAACTAGTAGTTTGGATCAAGCAATTAATGTACTTTTTTTAAGGTTGCCAATACCTTCCAATTTAATGTCTACTTGATGGGAGGTCTGATAGACTCATGAGGGCCCCTGTGAATATAAGTTGTTAATATCTATTTTTCAAGGGTGTGTTTCTTTTCCACGACAAAAAAAAATTTAAACAAAGAACGGTGAAAAAAGTTTGAAAAACGAAATTATATTTTACAATTTTTTTTAAGAATTGCAAAGAAGGTTTTAAAAACAAAATTATATTTTACAAAAAATGAAAAAAAATTATCCCTAAAACTCTCTGCACTTCATACAAAAAGATACATAAAAAATTTATTTTCTAATTAAAAATTTTAATTTAATTACGATAAAATAAAATATAAAAAATATTTATTTTATTTTTAAAATAATAAACAATTAAAAATATATAATAATTAAATTTATAATAAACTAAAACTTTAAAACAATTAACAAAATAATTTATTTTTATAAATAATCATAAAAAATACATATAATCGTTTTTAACTAATCTATTATATATATATAATATAATATTATATATATATACGATATAATATTATATATAATATAATATAATATAATAATAAATAAAAATATTTAAAATGAAAATAAATTATATGATAATAATTTTTTTATTATTGTAAAATAAACAATTATATTTAAATTTATTATTAAAATTATTTTAAAAGATTTAATTTTATATTTTAAAAAATCAATCTTCTCAATCAATAAATTAATATTTTTTATAATAAATTAAATTTATTTTAAAGATAATTACTAATTTAATATATTCATAAATTTTTTAAAATGTTATTAATTACATTAAATAAATTAACTGTATTTTATTCTTAATTATAAGAATAAATTTATAATTCTATAATTTTATATATTAAAATAATATTATATTTATCACATCATTCACGTACTTTTCTTTCGAATCTTATCATCTTTTTCTTAATAAAAACAATTAAACTTTCTATACATTTTTTCTCAAATCTATTCAAATTCAATCCCTCAAATTCATTGCCTAATCCAAACACACCCTAAGTCTTGCAAAGATGTGGATAAAAGCGAGAGATATAAGACTTCCCCTTTTAAGCCTAGATGGACTCATAAATTATTAATAGATTAATAGAATTGTTTTATATAATACTTTTTATATTTAAAATCTGCTTAATTTTTAATTTTATTTGTTTTCTATAATAATTGATTATGAGATTTAGAAAGGAAAAAAAGTTGAGAAAAAGAACTCAAGTCTGGATTAGTAAACCTAAGCTCAGCACTAGAGATCTCGAGAGCAAAACTAAAGAAATGCATCCAATGCAAAGCCTGACGAAGAAGACCTGAGCCCACCACAGGTTGGGCTTCAAAGCTTTAACTTGTAATAGAATCCAGTAGTGCCCGACACATTTGACTTGAGATACGGTAGGCGCGAGCATCGAATTTTAGATTTTATTTAATAGTTACTGCACTAAGGTGAGTCATCTTTGGCTATTGAAGATCGAAAATTACTCTTGGAAGGTATTCTTAGGATTTCTTGTGGATTCTTCTTCTTATTTCATTATTCCTTTGTAAGGTTTAGTATTCTTATGCCTATGAGAAGCTAAATTCTCTATCGTTTGGGTTAGGTTAAACCTTTATGAACTCTCATGTAATTATTATGTTTTTCATATTTATGTCTTTTATTTCTATAAATCAATATTTTAATTCTGTTGTTATTGCCTATCGTGTTGGTTTATGACTTGATCATTGATTCTTAGGATATTGGAAAATATATCCTGTAATCAGTAACTAAATTGATATATCAGATGAAGCTTGTGTCTAGGAATAGAGCAAGATTTGTTTGTTGTCTTAAGACCTTTGTAGATAACAAGGTTTTTTTTTTTTATGTAATTGATCAAGGAATTGGTGGTTAATAAATAATCTTAGACTCTTATGTTGAAGAATTGGGGTTGAGTATTGTACTGTCACCACCTGAGATCTTCGGGTCATTTACGATTACACCCGAGATTTAAGGGCTAATAAGCCAACCTCTCCCTCCAATCTTAGGATCCACCTGCAACAGCTCGGTAACTGCTCAATTTGTTACCTAAGACTTGGGCTTAACAATTCAACCCATAACCTATATATATATTTCTCATCACATGGAGTATCACTTACTTTTTTACTCAGCTCTCACACTCATGTATTTTCTACCTCACTCCTCTCAGTTATCATACACTGACTTGAGCGTCAGAGTGTCTTCTGCAAGTGGACCTCCATTCAGTCTTCGAAGCTCATACAACTCAGATCGTTCAATGCTCGGGTACAGATCAAGTCGGCTTCAACAATCCTCGTTCAATTACCACCTAGTCCTTGATAAGAACATTTGGCGCCCATCGTGGGTCCGAGTAAACTTTTTCCCTGACCCAGGTGCTAAGAGCCGCCATACCTTTCATCCAAGACGACCATTCCAGCCATAATGGATCTAACAGTCCTTAAAGCCCTCAAGACCTACATGGAAACCATTCTGCAAAACACAGTGTAGGAGACTTTGTCCAGCCTCAGAAAGGAATTGACAAAACAAAGAGAGGCACATCAAAACGGGATAGCAACCCTACATCAACATATTAACGACATTCAAAGGGGACAAATTGCCCGTCAGCGAACTCCTTCGCCAACGTTAGAGGATGTAAAAGAGAGTCAAGTAGGTGGCCAACCCTTGAAAATAGCCAAAATTGATTTGGGAGGGACCTTCAAGAATAATTCGTAGTGTATCCATGGCCGAGGATAGGGAATATCAACCTCGGCTGATGATTGAACAAGATGCAAACCCCAAAATTCAGCTCGACGTCGAAGATGACCAAAGGAAGCAGCCCAGAACAATCCCTGACACAACCGTTGATCAGAGACACTAAGCTATTGTAGTCCTCGGAGTTGACCACAACCAGAAAGAACTACACAAAGTAGTTCTCGGTGCGAAACAAAGGACAACTGTTAAAATCTCACGAGAGGTTAACCAAGAACTTCCATTCCATCATACCCCAACCCCTTGACTCAACCCCAAATTAGAAGCTTATATGGAAGGCTTCCACCCTTTCACGGCAGAAGTCATGCAGGCTCAACTTCTTGAGAAATGGAAATGGTCGAAAGTAGATTCCTATGATGGAACCTCAGACCCAGACACGCATGTCAAGGCCTACATGACCCAGGCCAATCTCTTCTTAGGAGATTTAAGGGTGCATTGTAGGCTATTCCATACTACACTCAAGGGGACAGCTCTCGAATGGTACTACTCATTACCACAAAACTTGGTTAACTCGTTTTGTACCTTGTGCTCCAAATTTATAGCTCGGTTCATTGATAGGAAGCCAATGGCCACCTCCTTGGCATCGCTTCAGCATGTGACTCAAGGCAAGAACGAGTCAGTCAGACAATATATGGCCCGCTTTGCCAAAGTTTGTCTTAACATCCCGAATTTACATCCAGTTGTCGCCATGCACGCGCTGACTGTCTGACTCAAGCTAGGTCTCTTCCTCAACGCCTTGTTTGTAGAACGTCCTTCCAACATGGATGTGCTCTGAGCTCGTGCAACGAAATATAACATTATTGAAGAGAACACAGAGGCAGCAAGAAGAATCGAAGTGCCTGTGATTACCTCAAGGCTGAAGAGAAAGAGAGTAGGCAGATATGACACTTATACACCACTCAACGCTAGCCGAGACATAGTGATTCAAGAAGCCTATGGAGTTGGTCTGCTTACCACAACCTATACAAAGTCCTCCCTTTGCCGATCCAATATCATTAAAATTTTGGTCACGCTACCGAAGAATGTATTAAGGTACGTGACCTCATTGAAGACTTGATAAGATCATGATCTCTCAATCGTTTCATCCAACAAAGCCAAAGCAACAGGGGTCGAGATCGTGGAAACGACAAAGCTGGCGGAAAACAAGGGAGAGGTGGACCTTGGAGAGGACAAGGCTGCGACCGAGGTTAAGGAGAGGTCACAACAACTCAACCTCAAACTCAAGCCCCACCGAGCAGAAGCCCAAATAACCTAACAATGCCAGAGGTCACTTGGGTGAGATCAACACAATCACTGGAGGCTTCGCAGGTAAGGTAACTCCAGATCTGCACAAAAGAGGCATTTGAGGAGTATCAACTCAGTAAGTATTTTACCGCCGAGGTCACTCCCACCTATAACTTTTACAGATGAAGACTTCAGCATACATAATCTAGATCAAGATGACCATGTAGTCATCTCGACTACCATAGCTAATTGGCGAATACACAAGATACTCCTTGACTAAGGGAGCTCGACCGATGTTCTTTACTGGTCGACGTTCTTGAAGTTTAATTTACCAATGAAGATGGTGAAGTCGTACCCAGATCCCATAGTTGGATTTATTGGGGAGAGGATGCACACTAAAGGATTTGTAGATTTGTTGACAACCTTTGGTGCTGGAAGAACCCACCGAACACTAACGGTGAGGTATTTACTAGTGAAGGCAGACACGTCGTACAATGTGTTAGTTGGTTGAAGAACACTCAATGCCTTAGAAACGATCGTCTCCGTTTCGCACACGGCGATGAAGTTCCTTTCGGAGCAGGGCGATATTATCACTATCAAAGTCGAGCCCAAGACGGTGCAAGAATGCTATGTCCAAAGTTTGAGGGTCAATCTTTATACTGTAAGGGGAACTAACCTATCTGCAGCAACACCCCCCAAAGTGGAGATCCCTGAAACCTGGATCAAGGAAGAATGCAACAATGTAGAAACAACATGTCCTCGACCAGAAGTCTTTCAATGTTTCAACATTGAAACAAAACAGAAGGAAAAACAAGAAGACAAGATAGAGGTGGATCTTGACCCTAGAGCAGAGTTCGAGGAGGGTCGTCCCATATTTGATGAACCAGTGACCTCAGTCCAGTTACGGCAACAACCCAACCAATGCACTAAGGTTGGGAGAATCATGAACAGATTGCTGAAGAATGAGATTTACCGTGTGATAGTTGGTAACGCTGGCCTCTTTGGATAGAGTCTGGCTTATATGCCTGGAATCGACCCCGACTTCATGTTCCATAAATTACCTATCCTCCCTCAAGCCAAGCCCGTCACACAGAGAAAGCGAAAGCTCAGAGAAGAGAGAAGGGTAGCAGTAAAACAAGAAGTCAATCATCTACTTAAGGCTGATTTCATTAGGCCTATCAAATACACCACACGGATCACTAATGTGGTAATGGTGAAGAAGTGTAATGGAAAATGGAGGATGTGTGTGGACTACACCAACAGGCATATCCCAAAGACACCTACCTGCTATCAAATATAGATCAGCTCGTAGACAACACAATCGGTTATGAACTTTTTAGTTTTTTAGACGCATACTCAAGGTACAGTCAAATACAAATGTACCCTTCGATTAAGGCAAACCAGCTTTCATGACAGAAGGGGAGAATTAATGTTACAAGGTGACGCCTTTCGACCTCAAAAATGCAGGAGCTACTTATCAACGACTGATCGATAAGGTTTTCAAAGACCTCATTGGAAACACCATAAAAGTGTATGTAGATGACATGGTAGTGAAATCGTAAAAGGAAGAGGATCACGCCTTGGCCCTGACCAAAGTTTTTGATAGGGTTCACGCACATAACATGTGCTTGAACCCGAGAAATGCTTTTTCGAAATCATAGCTGGCAAATTCTTCGGACTTATGGTCACACAAAGGAGAATAGAAGTCAACCCCGATAAATGCAAAACAATCCTAAGCATGAGAATTCCAAAGTCATTAAAGGAGGTACAACAGTTAAATGGCAAGCTAGCAACCCTTTCCAGATTTCTCCCTAAGCTCGTCTAAAAGGCCAAACCTCTGTACAAATTACTGAAAGGGGCACAACACTTTGAATGGAGTGAAACATGTGAAGAAATGTTTCAAAAACTCAAGGAGGACCTCACAACCTTACCTATATTGGTAAGTCCTCCCACTCATAGTACACTCTTCCTTTATTTGGTTGTGTCTAATTCTACAGTGAGCTCACTACTTGTTTATGAGGAGGGGAAGAGACAACACTCAGTTTATTTCACTAGTCAAACTCTACAACTAGTTGAAGAGCACTATCAAACCATTGAAAAGTTGGTGTTGGGACTAATATTCTCTGACCCGCGACTCCACCATTACTTCAAGAGCTTTGAGATCACAGTCTGCACCGACTACCCCATTAAGTAGATTCTACTAAAGCCTGAATTAGCTGGAAGGATGAGCGTGGACAATGGATCTCTTTGAATTTGGTCTCAAGTACGAAAACAGAAGGCGTATGAAGGCTCAATTTCTTGCTGACTTCCTCATAGATCTCCCATCGATGGTAGAAAAGAATGATTGGTGGTCCCTTAGTGTTGATGGATCACGTAATAAAAAAAGGAGGAGAGCGGGGGTGATTTTAGAAGGTCCCAACGAGTTGACCCTGGAACAAGCCATACACTTTGGATTTGTAACGTCCAATAATCAGGACAAATATGAAGCACTTATTGCTAGACTCAGACTGGCTAAAGAACTCAGGGTCAAACAATTAAAGTGTTAGAGTGATTCCCAACTAGTCACAGGGCAGATAACTGGTGAATTCCAAACCAAAGAGCCACTCTTGCAGAAATATTACCATATCACCAAAAGCTTGATTGATCAGTTCTAAAAATTTACCAGAAGTCATGTCCCAATAGCTGCAAACAAGTGAGCTGATATCCTCTTGAAACTCGCCAGTACAAAGAAGGTCGACCAACACCGAACCTTAATCTAAGAAAACATGACGAGCCCAAGTTGGGATCACATCGATGTGTTACAGATAAACGTGAGTGAAAGTAGTTGAATGACACCCATCATTGAATACCTCACTAACGAAGTCCTTCCCATTGATGAGAAAGAGGCTAAAGTAGTCCATCGACAAGCATCTTATTATGTTATGAACAATGGAGAACTCTTTAGACGAGGATTTTTCACTCCACTACTGAAATGCTTAGATGGTGACCAGGCCGAGTACGTGCTTGCTGAGCTGCACCGAAGGATATGCGAAATGCATTCAAGAGCACGGTGCATGGCGACAAGGGTACTCCAAGCAGAATACTACTAGCCCATGCTGCGAAAAGACGTTCACTCCTTTGTTAAGAAGTGTTTGGAATGTCAGAAGTTTGGACCCTTACATACTCTTCCCACCGAAGAGCTACACCGAATCGTTACACCATGGTCATTCACCAGGTGGGGAATGGACATCCTCGGAACTTTTCCCCTCGCAAAAGGTCAAGTCAAATTCCTCATCGTTACCATTGATTATTTCACAAAATGGATAGAGGTCGAGCCTTTAGCAACCATCACTGTCCAACAAGTTCAGAAGTTTTGTTGGAAAAATATCATATGCAGGCATGGGCTACCCGCTGCTTAATAACCGATAACGGTCGTCAATTCAGTGATGGGGGCTTCGAGAAATTCCTACAACAACTCGGCATTAAGAATAAAGTGACATCGGTCGAACATCCATCAACAAACGGCCAAGCAGAAGCCGCCAACAAAGTTATCTTGAACGAACTCAAGAAAGAGTTAAGTCAAGCCAAAGGCCTTAGGCTGAGGAGATCCCCAGAATTCTATGAGGATATCATTGCACTCCACAGTCAACAACCAAGGAAACACCTTACAGGCTAATGTATGGCTCAGACTCTATGATACTTGTAAAGCTCAGAGAAACTTCATGGCGAAGACAACAATTCGATGAAAGCCATAATAATGACGAACTAAGAGTCAACCTATTCCTTGTTCATGAAATCCGAGAAGAAGCTCAGATCAGAGAAGAAGTAGCAAAACTCATAGTAGCTCAACGCTACAACACCAAAGTTCAAGAAAGGGTCTTTCATAAAGAAGATCTAGTATAGTGAAAAGTGGAAGAAGCTCGGAAAGACAAGCAAGAAGGAAAGTTGGCACCAAACGGGTTGACTCATACTAAGTAGTAGACTCCTTCCAAAATGGAGCTTACAAACTTGAAAAACTAAACGACAAGCTGATTTCGAGGACTTGGAATGCTACCTACTTAAAAACCTATTTCAGTTGATCCATTTTTGTAACTCAAGTGATGTACTCTTTTTTCTTAACTTGGATTTTACCTTAAGGAGGGTTTTGCCGAGTAAGGTTTTATCAAGGCACACTTGAGATGTTTTTAATACATTTGACTTTTTCTTAATATATTCGTCTTATAATTTTATGTTACGTGGTGACTATCCCTACTAAATTAGCATCGAGGTTAATCCAACCCGGCTACTACTTTACGAGTGTTGATTTATCTTCTTGCCTCAATGAGCCAACCAAGCTCGGGCCAAACACTCATCTTATTGTAATAGTACGGCCGCTGATTGTTGTAATAGTCTATCCCACTGAGATTAACCTAACTCAATTATAACATCATCAAAATATCAATACAGTAAGCCTTGCTAAGCTAACCTAGTGTAATTTCTTTTAAAGGTTGGTCAATACATCGAGTTGTTACACTTGGTTCCAATAAAATATTAGAGACATTACTCGCGAGTGTTGTAATAGGACTATGCCATTTATACATGGATAATGTGCTAAGTCACACTACAATCACTACTTACTATATCATACAAAACATGCACAATTTGAACTAAGTACCATAGTCATGTAAGCAAATACTAACGAAATATCCAAACATTGTCATACAAACTTTAAAATATTTACAAAAGATCACTTGTCAACAAGTTCACCGTTAACAACGTCCTTATCCATAGAAAACTTAGAGGAATCTAAAGAAGGTTTGAAAAATGAAGCCTGACGAGCGGCCTTCTTAAACCCCTCCGAGTACGCTTCCACGCCAGCATCAACAAGCTCCCGCACTTTAACGTCCAAGCTCACCTCACTCTGCTTTAACTTTTCGTTAACCTCTTTAAGGGCAACGAGCTGATCTTTAGATGCTTAGGCCTGGGTCTCTACCTCCTTCCTTAGGCTCTCAGCAGCATTGAGTCCGTCCTCGGCATCCTCGAGTCGCTCTTCAAGTTCCTTGCATTTATTCCCATGGGTGGCTTTGAGATCTTTCAACCTTTGTTCCACTCCATCCACCTTAGCCTTCTCCAAAGAGAGCTCAAACTCTAACATCTTCAACTGTCCCCGACTCTGCTCCATTTCAAAAGCAAAGTCTTTAGAAACTCTATCCTTCTCAAGGAGAGCATCCTCGAGTTGAGCTTCCAAAGTACGAACCCTGGTACTATCAGCGATGTTGTTTTTTAGATGTTCGGCCATGGCCATGCAACGCCTCAATAGTACCATGCATGAAGCAGCAGTCCCATATGCTCCAACAATATTCAACAATTTGGCATCATAAGTAGATGGGAAACCAGGTCTTCCCACTTCTGAGCGCACCAAGTCCGGATTCATGTTCAAGCACCACCAGGAGTTGCTTTACTCATTAGTGGTTGCGGTGAAGTTCACTCGTTCGAGAGGACTAACTTGTTAATTAGTTAATTTTATATTTAATTAGTTATTTAGACTAACTTGTGGTTTTAGGTTTTTGTGTGCTTATTTTGTATGCAGGTCTATCAGTACTAGGAAGACAATTTCTTTAGAATCATTACTTGTAGATCCAAAAATCGAAAGAACTAAACAAAGAAACTTGGAAAGAAATAATTTTTTTATTACTTTTTACATTACAAATGATATACTTGTCATAATAGCAAAACAAGTTATCATAAATGTAGACTTCAATGGTTATGGTTTTCGTCTATAGGATTACATAAATGAAGTATGCAACGGAAGCCACATTGTCAAATATATACATGTTTGGAGTAATTTTTTCAGAACCAGCATGACGTAGGATTCAATAAACTCAATCAAAAAAGACCTCTCCATCACGAGAGGGACATGTTTTCATTTCACTATAGTTTCTTATAAACCACAATCCTACATGCATAGAAGGTCTTCAACCACATGTACGGGGTTGGCCGTCACACTCAAATGACTTGCAAATGAACACATTGTAGATACATTTTTAACATAGTTAATTGGATTTTTTACCATTCCTTATGTATAAATATTAATTCCTAGCTTAGTTTTCGTGAATGAACCATAAAAGAGAAATTACAAAGTTAATTAGAAATGACCTTAATTGTGTATATTTTCTCTACTATCAATCTTCTTAGTGGATGGAGATATAAGAATAGGTAAAGAATAATTAATCTTGGAAAATTTGCTCAATACAAGTGAAATCCGCTCAAGAAATAACCAAAATTGCAATTGACAACTGTAATTGCAAATTCTTTCAATGCACACCTTTTTACTCAATGAAATTACTCAAGAGAGAAGTTTCAAATTTAACAATCAATCCAATTATGAATCCCAAAGGCATTGAGCGAAATCATTCAAAATTTGAAAAAGACCACAAGTCAAGAACAAACTTAATTTTAGTGAGTTTTCTCCATGCATTGTATAATTGTTTTAGTATTGTATACCTACCTTGTACAGTCACTTAGACACCTATATTTCACTGTCTTAGACTTTTCATATTCTTATCTTTTAGAACTCTAAGTTTCTCTCGAGTTTACACTATTCTTTACAACATTTTGGAGTACTTCCAAATTCAACAAGTAAATTCAGTTCTTGTTTTCAATTTCCTTTTGGTTTATTCTTATCCCCAATCTCTTTACTTTCTAACATACAATTTATTCTTCGTTTCTCTTTATTACTTTTTCTATGCCTTTCTATATTTCTAAGTTAATTTTTTTATTCAATTCTTGGTTCATTAGTTAACATTCGATTTTCTCATTAGTTAAGATTCGATTTTCTATAGCTCTAAATGTTCAAATTTCAATTTTCTTAAAGTGTAATCGATTTTATTTAATGAAACTATTACAATTACATATTAAATTAAATTCATGATTATATGATTCTTTTCTTGAATTGAATTCATAATTCTAATTTAAATCAAATATGGTAGATAAAATCATATTAGCTATTTAAGATTTGGATGTTTAGAAATTCATATAGGTATAGCTTTCTAGCTACAAATAGTTTTAAAATTCAATGATATACAATGAACTAAGGAGGGAATTAGAGAATTGACCATTGTTTTTTTGTTATATTTTAATTTTTAGTTTGTAGAATAATCAAAACTTCATTAATTGTCACTTCATTAATCAAAACTTTTTTATCTCCAAACCTAATTTTGAAATTGAATTAAAAAGGAGATTAAACACCAACGCTCTTTGTCAATACAATCTAGGCTAATCTCTAAAACTGCATTAATTGTCACTACAAGAAAAAAGCTATTTAGAGACCAATTTTTAGCTACCAAATGAAATAGTTGATAATTGTGACCAAAATAGTTACTAAATTAGATTTTGGTTGCTAAATAACTACAAAATAGAAGTAATGATTAAATTTAGTGACCAATTAAGTCAAGATAATTGGTATCTACCATTATCTACCAAGATTTTAGTGATCAATACCATTAGATTCTAAATTAGTCTTTAACTTAATTAGATACCAATTTAGAATCTAATAGCATAGGTCACTAAAACTTTGATAGCTAATGTTAGATACCAATTATCTTAATCTAATTAGTCACTAAATTCAATCATTACTTCTATTTTGTAGTTATTTAGCAACCAAAATTTAATTTGGTGACTATTTTGATATAATTAGCAACCATTTCATTTGGTAGCTAAAAATTGATCTCTAAATAGCTTAATTCTTATAATGTATAAACATCTTGTTTTAAAGGCTTATGTGACTAAAGCTTCGTAAGAAAAGAAAAAAAACATCATTGTTGGCGAGCCACTGAGTTTAGAAAGATAGACTGATTTTGTGTTTTTTTGAGATTTATTGGTTTAGTTTTTATAAACATGTGTTTTAGCATGTTTAAGATTCTTTTTACTTAATATAAATTCTTAGAATAATGTATATTTGACCGCTTTCATTTTTGTCATTTATTGTTTTCAAACAAACCACAACTAATTTGCTCAGTGACAACCCCTTGTGTAATCAACTGATCTAATTTCTGACGGCTTGGTTTTCTTTATTTTTTTAATAACAATAAACTAACAAAATATGTTGAATGAGCAAAGTTTTTCCAATGACTTGCGTTTTTTAGTTTTTTTTTTTCTGAAAAAAATTGCTTAATCCACTCAACGAAATTTATGTGTGATTAGTTGATTTCTTAAATTCTTAGATTTTATTGTTGTTTGCTCTTTTTATCCCCTGAAATTTAATGCGTAAATTTCATTATAAGAATCTAATACCATTTAATCTAAAAACAAAAAGATATTTTCATCACAGAAAAATTTAAAAATAATGCCAAACATCAATTGTAATATAACTTTGAAAGAAATCCTAAAAGCATGGCCAAAAAACTTTAAGAGAATTGGTTGCATTCAATGTTATTTATCATAACTGTGGATCCAATATGATGATTGAAGTTCCTTTTGTATCCAATATGATGATTGATGTTCCTTTTGTATCCAATATAATATGATGATTGATGTTTCTTTTATTTTAAATATTGGCTCACTATATTTGCTTCCTAGATTGTGTGGCCTTGCAGGTGAGGATCCTCATAAATATCTTAAAGAATTTGATATAGTTTGTTCAATTAACCTCAAGGAGTGTAGAAGAACCACAATAAGCTCAAAGCTTTTCTTTTTTATTTGGACAAGAAAGCTAAGGATTGGTTGTAATACTATTTACCATCAAGGTTAATAACTAGTTTTAAAAGATTAAAGAGATTTTCTTTTTGGAAAAAATATTTCCAAGCCTCAAAGATTACTTCCATAAGACAAGAAGTTTGTGGTATTAGATAACTTGATATAGAAAGTTTATATGAGTATTAGGTGAGATTTAAAAGATTATGTGCAAGTTTCTCTGATAATCAAATTAGTGAGAAACTTTTTATCCAATATTTTTATGAAAATCTTACTATTATAGATGGATAGGAGTATCATTGATGCAGTGATTGGAAGGACACTCTTGAACAAAAACCCAAAAATATAAGGAATTTGATTGAAATCATGGTCACCAACTCTCGACAATTTACCATGAGAGGGAATATAGTTCTACGGATCATTTTCTTAGTTCAAACTAACTATGACTTGAAACATCAATAAGTAGAAAATAAAATAGAAAATTTAGCCTAAGGAGTGAAACAAATGTCACAACCCAGTCCCCAACCTAGCCAAGATAATAGCCAACAATTTATTTATTATATTCAATTCCAATAAATTGTTATGAATCTATGTGGATTATGCACTTCACCTAAGCATGGCATTCATGAATACAATAATCTACTTTACGCAGAACTTGTAAATAAAGACTTTTTGTAATGTTATTGACTGTTCTGACCTTTTTCAGACTATGTCTAAACGTACGTTTTTGTAAAGCGATGCTTTGCTTATACTTTGGGTAGACCAACACTGGGTCTATGTTTTGACGTAATAGGTTGGGAAACTTTATTTTCCCTATTCAATGCTTAATTCTTTATTGTTGATTTAAAAAAATATGGAAAACTATTAGAAATTAACTTTACTCATCCAAATCATATTCAAAACTCACTTTATGAGACTATATTATTTAACATGAATAATCTAGTCATTATATCAACATCTCAACCAGAGTATTATGTTCAAACCAAATCAAACATTCATAAACTCAAACTCTAAACTACACCAAACTTAGACTCAAAATATTCTTACTTAATTTCCAACAAAACATAATCCCTGCATAAAAATTAAGATATTGTGATCAATCACATTCACATTCAGATCATCTATCTTAAGATTCTATAAAAAAGAAAAATATAAATAGTTTCTCTTAATTGTAATCTCTTGTTCTAAAAAAGTTTCATCTCAAGCAAGAGAAATACTTAAAATATAAAGACATAGGGTAAAGTGTCAAAATATAATAAAATTTCAGTATAAACTTAATTAAGTTGATAGGGTCACTTTTCTCAATTAATATCACCAACACTGATGAAAAATTCAAAAAAATAAAGAATCTTCATAGCAAAAGAGAACTTACTCTTTTGAAAATCTAATCAACTGAAAATGATCTTTAACTTTCTAACTTATGCAATATGTGATCAGATTTTGATTTTAAATAAAAAAATTAGAAACAATGTAAAAAAAAAAGAATGAGAGAAGATTCGGGAAGAAATTAATAAGTTTGTTGGAGATCCCATATAAACTAAAGATTAAGTCTTTCAATAGTTTATAAATGGATGCAAATCTAACCTTAAAAGTCGGTTTTGTAAGATTGAATTAAGCTTAAAGTTCACTTCTAATATAGTATAAAAGCTTATCTTAACAAAATTGTTTGAAACCTTTCAATAATTTATAAGTAAAAGCAAATCTCATCTTAAAATCTAGTTTTGTAATATTGAATTAAACTTAAAGTTCAATTTTAATAGGATATTAAAAAAAGAGATCATCCAAATTTGCATCTTCACAAACTAATTTTTGACCAATTTTTTTTACACAAACGTCTTGTTAAGTTTAAAAGTGTGATTCTCCAAAAATTTAATTTTTAACCTGATTAATAAATGGGTGTAATTCTTTAAATGATGTGGGCATGGTATATTGTGGAAAAAAAAATCCATTTTTGTTCTTTTGATTCTTGTAGTGGCCGGTTGTGATATTGATACGACAAAACGAACTTGTAGATAGCGATTAACTATTAAGTAATATGGTAAAATAAACATCCTTGGTCCAGTACATATAATAATATTTTTATGGTGATGCATCCGTTCCCTCTCTCTTAATTAATTTAAGTTTTTGTTTTGTGCGTGATTTTAGATTTTCTAAAATTATTATTTACATAGTATTTATAATTTTTTAATTGATTTGTAGATGAAAAATGTTAATAATTAAAGATTAAACATTTAACATTAAACTTCGTCAAATAATATGAAAATATAACGTAATTAACTATAGTTAATATAAATTGATAAAAGAAAGATATGTAAAATATTTAAATAAAAAAACTGAGTTCACTATCTCCTCCAGCACTACCATGAAGTCCACTTTTTTATGTTTTTTATTCTTAATCACACATTTTATGCAGGTTTTCTAGTTTCTATAAACTAAAGCTCTTTGTTATATTTTATTAATTAGTCTTATGATTTTCAGATGTTTTGTCGAATGGTAATTATCAGAAAATCTCATTTTATTCTTGTGATTATGAAGTGCTCTATAATAACCATAATTACAATATTACAAACGAAGTTAATTTGTGATAGGATGAGTTAGAATATACATGTGACAAAAATATATTATTTATTAAATAAAGTTACGGTAAGAAACTTAATTTTAATAATCAATTTATAAATTAATTATAAAATAGAAAATTAAGAGAAATAAAATTATACATACACTAAAATTTAGAAAAGTACAATTAATTAACAAAAATATTACATCTATATCCCATTTTAGACAAAGTGGCCAAAGTAGGTTTGTATCTTTATCGTTGGCATGAAAGCAAAAGTATCTTTGGTTGATAACTCCAATTGATAACTCCAAAGACAAACTACGTGTTAGACTTGAACAAACCCTAACTTTGAAAACCTTTTTGCCCCAACAACGTTAATATTAATTTAATGCTTAGATTTAAAAATTATAAACGTCAAATCACTTCACCATTGGATGAGGTGGAATAGCATATCTTACCTCACTTCTGAACTCCAATAATAATTCTTATAATATTGTATGGACAAATCTTTTTTTATTTAAATGTATAAACTTTGTATTAAAGAGAAAATTATTCATAAGTGAGAATCATGATCCGTAACGGACGTTCGGAAATTATTAAATTAGTTTCCTAGCAGTTTTCTTTAGAGACAATTTGTTAATTTAAAAATTGCTACTGCTTTTATTTTACAATAAAAAAATTATCATTGTGAGTAAACGAAAATGTTTTTTCTTTTGTAGAAAATAACTAATTCCAGAAATGATGAACAGAAATAGGTTTCTAATAAGACATAACACCTTCGATTTATTTCAATCCGATAGAAACAATTTATATTTTTATATTTTTCATATTTTCGATTTAGAGCTAAATTTCTACATACTTATCAATTATCAATATGAGATCATTAATTTAAATCAGAAATATATTTTAGTATTTATTCTTTTATTAAAAATGATAAACTCTGAATGTTAGATATATAAAAGATTTTAAAGAATAAAAGATCACACTGTCATCAATTTTGAATATCCAAGATCAATAAGTTATGAATAGATTATTTACACTTTATAAATCCTAAACATAAACATTTGAACCAATAATTTAATTTTCAATAGTTTATACTTTTGGCACTTGTCAGTTTCTTTTTTTACTTTTCTAGGTCGTTTATCTTTTAGTATTACTTATTTTTAAATTTTAACACATTTGTTCACAATCTCCAATAAATTTATCTTTATTCATAAGGATATTTGTAACCATCCAACTTATAAAAATTCACCTATAGACATGAAAGAGGATCTATCATAGAAAATGAAATATCTTTAAACAGTATTTATATTCGATTTTCGTAAATCAAATTTCGGTCTCGCAATTTTTTCTTTTTTTTTTCAAATAAATCGTAGTCATTAGAAAATTTATTTATATTCTTTTAAAAATTGGAAAATAAGAAAGAAAAAAATTATATTATTACTCATAATCTTATTCAAAGTCGGTTTGGAAACTTTCATAGCAAAATCAGGTTTTCTATATAATTTAAAAGATGATATTATTGAATCTTGAAATGAACCCTAATCAAAAAGTTATTAATAGAAATCCTTTCAACTAGTTAAGTTAGTAATCATAATTCTTGTTAAGTTAGTAATCATAATTCTTGAAAAAATAATTACTAAATCCAAATAAAGAAGGATCCTCGAGATAAGATTACTTTCTATAACTATTCATTTATATATATATATGGTGACTTGATTTTCAAAATATTTTTATAGTTACCCCTCCATGATACATGAGGTTAGTCTCACATCTACAATTCTCTCTACACATCAACTTGCCATCTAAAAACAAAATTGAAAATTAAGATTTTGTAATTTTATAATTAATAAAAAATATTAGTCTTTTATGTTTGTAAATTTTATTGAGAAACTAGCTGAATTCACTTTTCAAAAAAACTGAATTCCAGTTTGCTATTTTGATTTTTTAAATAAAAATGATTTTTGTTAAAATATTTATATAATAAATTCTTATTATAATTATTTTAATTATAAAAACATTTATTTATGTTTTTTTTTCAAAAAAATTGCAAGTACAAGAAAAAGTTACTTTTAAAAAAATTATGAATTAAGTAATTATAATTTTGTATTTAATTACATTTTTATATTAAATTGCATTTTTTAATATGAAATGGTTACAAATGGTATAATATTTTGATATTTTTTCTTAAAAATAGAAAATGAATTATATTAAAATAATTTATATAATAAATTTTGGCTAAAATAATTTTAATTTTTAGTTTTGTTATCGGAAAGAAGCGTTACTTTCTTTAAGGTTAAAAGAGTAAGTTCATTAAGAAGTTTAGCTAGACGAGATAATTGATATGTGATAAAAGACCAAAAGAATATTTACTTGTATAAGATTATCTTACACTCAAATTAATAAGAGTAATAAAAATATAAAATATATAAATATTAAGTGAGTGAGAAAATTGAATAAGTACTCCATCTAGAATCAATGTATATTTATAAGATTTTTGGACCCCTTGAATAAATGTTGAGATAAACAAAATATACTTAAGTCAAGCAAAAAAATATAATTAGTTATGCAATTTGGTACATAAGATATAACCATTTAGTTATTATCGATTGTTTTTTTAATATATATATATATATATATATATATATATATATATATATATATATGTATGAGTTGTTCGAATACCAAATAAACATATAATTATCTATATACGACTATAAATATATCTCTAAATACCTTGGAGTTTGGTGGGTATATAACTCGAAATCCATCGATGAGGTGTATGTGGACCAATTTGGTGGATAAATGAGTTTTATAATGTTTGTCGAGTATTATCTTGAGTAGTTAGTTCTGGGGTCTCATTTCAAGTCTTTGGTATGAGCATGTCATCTAATTCTTCAAGCTTGTATGCTTTATTTTGAAGGAAGACAATTATTCAATAAGGGTCATCTTAATTGGGTGTCAATTTTCCTTGGTATTTATCTTTTCAAACTTCTTTGAGCTTTCATTAAATTAAGTCATCTTCAATGAAAAGCTTATGCTCTAACACATGTATCATAACATTAGGTTGCCCTAATTTTGGTGGCCTCTTCCCTTACTCAAGTTTATTCTCTTATTTCATATGTGCAGTCTAATTCTACCCTCAAGTTTTCATTATTACTACTTTTTCCAAAATTTTGTCTTCTCTAAGATGCTTCTCTAAGTTTAACCTGAATCATGACATCTAACCCATGTGTTCTAACTAAAAAGGGGTTTCCCTAGAGGATGATTGAAGGGTGTAAGGATAAGATTGTCGCCATATGTGGTAATGAAAAAGTCACTCCAAAGGTGAACCCTCATTCCCCTTAGACCTTGATTGGAAGGTTTGTTATGGTATACTCAATATTCTTATATCACTTAGGAGTCAATGTCAAAGGCAATTTAAATACACCTCCATCCCTTAACTCTCTAAAGAACCTTTTAAGGACAAAATAGTGATGGAACTCCAAGCTCTAAAGTGGACAATATTGACCCTAACAATGTTATCTTAATGAACTTGATATTAAAACATTGATGTCATCTATAGGAATAAAAAAGTGGTTCCAAAAATGAATCTAAGGTTAGTTAATGTATGGCATGTTAGCTAAGGTTTGACACTCTAATTATGAGGGACACACAAACCAATATTTGGCACGTCAAGTCAATTTGGTATAAGGTTTAGGGGTTGACACCCCTCTTATGTTAGATGATTATACTATAAAGAAAATCCTTGACTTTTATACTCAGGTGCTTGTTGATGTGGAATTGCTCTCTTATTTGTCATGGCAACTTTTAGTAAAGCGTCCAAGCTTTGCCTTTGTGGCTTACGTGGAGTATGGGCGACTTCTACCTTTTTACTCTTTCGTAAAATGATTGGTCATATGTTATCTGTTTGGAGGCACTACCCTCAAAATAGGTCTAATCAACAAGTGAAGTTTAAACAAAGTTATGTTCCTAAGTCCAACTTAGGGACAAGGGAGGAAAATGTGAATATGCATATTGAGATAGTTAATGTTGTTAATTTTGTTGCTGGTAATGACTTTAAAACATCTTCTTTAAGAGATGATGTTATTGCTCCTAATAATGACTTTGATCAGGAAGATAGTTTAGAAGAGACGCGAAGTCTTATTGATGATTCTCAACAAGTCTCTTTGGTTCATAATGTTGAGCAGATATAGCATTTTTCTCGTAACAGTGACTTAACTCATCAATTTGGTTTGCCTCTTTCAAATTCTCTTTATAAATTATCTCTTTTTGATGAAAAGTTGTCTCATGATAAACATGAAAATGTGAATATTATGGATTCTAGTCTCCTTGGTTGTTTCCGTTGTCATTGTTCCAGGGACACATAACAATAGTTCTAAACATGTTGCTTCTGAAGAACATTCTTTATAGGAAACTAGTATGCAAAATTTGGTTTCTAAGATGTGGGTAAATTGCGTTGAAGGAGGAAGTTTCTAACCTAGACTCTTATGGTCATGATGATAATGGTTTTAAGCTTGATGCTATGGTAGGTTCTGATTTGGAAATCCATGGGTTCTGATTTGGAGGGTTGCAGGTTACTCAAACTATTTCTTCTAAATTTGAGAAGTGTAAGTTGATTTCTAAGTATTAGGCCAGTAGGGTGGAGTAAGGATTCTCTAATAATTCAAATGAGTTGGAAAGGTGTATTGAGACTTTTAGAAACCTAAAAGACCGAGGAAAGATGCTTCTTAAATAGCTAAAAATCCTGTTAGAATGAATACTACAAAGAAGAAATGATAGAAAAGTCCATCTATACACCTCATTTTTAAATTTCTTTCTTTCATTACTTTATTTTAACATAAATATTTGTTTACATCAGTTTACTTATATAAATTTGACATCTTTAAAATAACAATTTTTAAATGATAAAGTTTAATAGCTAAATTAGGAAATTTACTTATAATTTTTAGATTTTATTTTATATATATATATATATATATGTATATATATATATATATATATATATATATATATATATATATATATATATATATATATATAGATATTTAATGTCATTATAAACCAAAATTATTAAGAACTTTCCTACATTAAATTATTAACATATTATAAGATAAAATTATTAATAAATTAAATATATA
>Ga0209700_105372_pt1 | contig 21665 bp, 9 predicted proteins | sample SiratroredBW_FD_187528 | JGI IMG/M metagenome (GOLD analysis project Ga0209700, IMG submission 187528) | Root nodule microbial communities of legume samples collected from California, USA - Siratro red BW (SPAdes) (version 2) | ecosystem: Host-associated > Plants > Roots > Nodule | place: USA... | reverse complement strand
ATTTTTATAACAAAAATGTTATATAATATTATTAGTAAAATAATTAAAAATAATATAAATATAGTTGTAATTTAATTAAAAAGATAAATATTTAAAATGAAAAAAATTTATATGATAATAATTTTCTTTTATTATGTAATAATAATTAAATTTAAATTTATTATTAAAATTATTTAAAAATTCTAGTTTTATATTTTAAAATATTAATATTTTTAATAAATAAATTAATATATTTTATAATAAATTAAATTTATTTTAAAAATTTATAAAATTAATGTTTTCATAAATTTTTTAAAATATTAATAATTAAATTAAATAAATTAATTAAATTTTATTTTTAATTTTAAGAAATAAATTTATAATTTCATAATTGATTATATTAAAATATTATTATATCTACGACATCATTCACAAATTTTCCATTCAAATCTTATCATCTTTCCCTTAATCTAAACAACAAAATTTTTCATCCACTTTTATCTCAAATCCACACCCTCAAATCCACTCACCAATCCAAATACACCCTTAATGAAATAAGGAAATCTTTGCTGCATCATATTCCTTTACTTAATATGCAAATTTAATCATAGTTATGCAGTGACCTCTAATTTTTATACATATATGTCATTCATAGATTTTATATATAAATCACTAAAATATCGTTAAAATAAATTAAATTTATGAATATCAAAACTATTTAAATAAGTTAAACCAATAATATTCAACACGATGATGATACCTTTTATCTTATTTTGTTTTGCATCAAAATTCATAAAAGCATAAATTATTTCGGGATAATAGTTTAAGAAAACAAATCAGACCAAGTTCCACTCATCTAATCATTCTTAAATATAATTAATAAGAGGGATAAGAGGATAAGATACAACTCTTATAAAAACCTCAAACCATTCAGCACTTACAAAATTATGAGAATTTAACAAAAAGTTGTTATTTACTTACTTTCGATTATAAATCTGCTCAGCAAATTTACACCATTTCATTGAATTAAGATCCATTGAGAAAGTTAAGATACACTAAATGTATTCAAGACCGAGAGTAATGTTAACTCTCATAATGAAATTCATTGAACAAAATTTCCATCATTAAGCAAAATTATGCAGAACTTTTCATTTTTCGAAATTTTCAAAATCAATTCCAAACTTCAACCACTCCTTTCTTTAAAAAAATAAAAATAAAATTCCAACCAATTTCAAATATCTAACTTTAAGCATCTACATATTCATACTAATCTAACCATTTTAACCATACTTAACTAATTGTTCAATTTCAAGTGTTATTGCACGGCCGGCTAGTCTAGATGATCAATGAGTCTTTGGTCAACTCCAGACTTTTCAAACTTAAGATATTGCCTTCCTTCACTCTTGATTCAGTTCTCCGGAGGGATCTTTGTAAGTATTTCGATGTTCAAGTTAATCAACAGTTTGAGTATTATAGGGTGTTTAGGATTAGAGTAAAGTACTTTGTGTCCCAGGATCATCTTCTTATTTATACGATTCTGGGTGGGCTCTGGAAAGTTAGGCTAAAGGCCCAAATTGTTACGGATCTTTTGTCTGCTTCCTTTTGTGTGTCCTAATTGACAATCATCATGTCTTTGTTTGTCAGTGACACTTGTTCAGGGGAGTTCTCTGTATCTATCGAGATGTAGGTATCTCAATCGACTTGTGAGGCCATATTGTTTAGTTGTTGTCGTGATATTCTCGGTCGATACCTTTACAGAACAATTATAAATTGAATCGATCAGTCGGTCGGTCCTATAATACACTAAGCAAATTCAAAAATAGAAAAAATTTATATCAATCTTAACCATTCTTAATTTCCTCAACCAAATTACATTATCCATCTTTAAGAGAATTATTGAAATAAATCTTTTACACTTACTTGCTCATGCAAAAATCAAAGTGCAATTCAAAACCAATTCAAGACTATTAAAAAAACTTATCAAAAACACTTTATATGTTATCATGATATGCATTGATCAACTTAAAATACATGTCATCTTAAAATTTCATCCAATTTAATATTAAAAAACTACTCATTGCATACACCATATTTAACCTTAATTTCAATATAGGTTTAACATAAGCAAATTTAAAAAAAAAAAAGAAATAGATTCTCTTGGCTAAAAATCTAGCTACTCCAAAATTCTTTGATTCGCACAAAAAGCTCAAACATGTCTATAAAAAAAATATCACTACAACCCTAGACTAGTATTAATTCATTTTTGTCTATAAAAGACTACACATAAAAATACATAAAATAGTCATATAACTACTCTTTATGCAACAAAACAGAAAAAAATAGAGAAAGAGAAATTTATTCTAAATAAAAATCTTATCAGTGTAGCTTCTTCTCCTTTTTAGTAGTTTTATCAAGATTGGTTGATATCTTGAAAAAAATATACAAATAATTCAAAAATAAGACAGAAAAATTATTTAGAGAAATATTGATTTTCGTAAAATGAATTTTAAATAGTTAATTTCTTATTTATAATTTTTTAAACTTAATTCTTATATTATGTATTGTTGCTTAATGATGGCTTGTTATTATTTTTATTATATAATTTGAAGTTTTAGTTTTTTTAAAATTTGATATTTTTTAACTTGTCGGAAAGGAATCAATATGTTTTGCTTTTTTATAATTATAACTTTTGGGAATGTGTAAATTGATTTCCAAACGGACCACATTTATCCTCATATTTAAAAGAACTACAATCTTTATTTTATGGGTTTCTTATGCATTTTAAAATAACAAACTACTATTTTATAATATGTGTAACCTTAGTCTTCTTAATATAAACTTTATTTTTAAAATTATATAATACCTAAAGAACTATGAAAAAATTAGATGTATTAAAAATATAATTTACATGCAATGTCATAAATATTTTTCTCTTATTTTTTAATTAAATTTAAAGTTTCATTTCAATAATATGTGTAAATAATTTCATTAAATACATCTCATATTATTAAGATAAAATATATGTATACATTAGAACAACTCACTTTAAAAGAGATTAAATAAAGCTTAGATTTTTTTTTATATATAATTAGACTAGACCTTCTAATGAATAACGAGAACAAACAATACAAATAGATTTTATACTTGTTTATCCAAACACACAGACTACATTCATTTATTTCTTAAATAGATAATTTAAAAGGTTTCACTCTGATTACAAATAAATATATCTACTATTCTGAGTTACAAGCGAGTAAACAAACAATTTCTCACCAATATACAAATATTTTTAGTTTTATCGTCTAAATCTTTTCTTAAGATTAAGACTTCTAAAAAAAATAACACTTTAAAAAAAATAGAAATTAAGCTTATTGGATAGGCTTCACGAACAAATATTAATATAATATTAAAAGAATTATATATTATAATTATGTATACTTGGTCTTCAAATTAAATAATAGTGTTAGAAGATGAATATTGAAATTCTTTATTAGAACTTCATCTTTAATAAGAATTTTCACCTACATATAACCTAAAAGCTCAATGTAAATATTTAAAAAAGTCTACTTCTAATTGTTTGTTAAAAAAAACAATTTAAACAAGATTTATACATATTGACAGTTAATTAAAATTCAACATAAACACATAGATTGTTTGTTTTCCCTTAAATAGATAATTATGAGATCGTTTATAATAAAATATTTTCATTCATAAATAATATAGACGTTGAAAATAAAGTTTTAAGCACTTTTACTTATAAATCGTTACGACTTTATTATTATTTAAGTATACATCTATTAGAAAATCTATTAGAAGCACTATGTGGTCCTATGAATTGTTTAGCTATCACAAAACATATTAAAAAGTTCAGATAATGTATTCAAATTTAAACATGTAGGGGGTTTGATATTATTAAAATTTATAGATAATCTACTAATGTTATAGCGTGTAATTGATGTTAGAAGATTAAGAAGTTTAGGATTTCAACTTCTTTTACCAACTTGAGGGAGTTGTGAATTTTTTGGTGTGAAAGTGGAGAATAACTCGTTTTTGAGTTGAATCAATTATCAACACTCTTTCAATATCCTGTTTAGGAGTTTGATATGACAAATGACTACTGTAATTTAAAAATGTTGAGGACTTTATCCATTAATCAATATTTATAGCTTTTATGTGTCACACCGAATCCATGGACCTATATGACATAAAATTTGAGTCTGCTTGGAGTAATTTGGAGGTGTCCTTATACAGTCTACGAGGAAAAGGATCTAAAAATTGTTAATTTTGATATTTTGTTAGAAATTATTTTTAATACAAAGTTCATTTTTATTATGTTAAATTAAAATTTTCATATAAGGAACTCCTGATTTATTATTTTTAAAAATTAAGTTTTAAATTTAAAATAAAAATTTATGGATTTACATGTCAAAATTAAATTTTATAAATATAATTTTTTCATTATTTTATTATGGAACAACAAAATGTCAAAACTGATATCAGATAAAATATAAACTTTAATCGATGAACAAAATCAGGTTAATCTTACTCATTTGTGTAAAAAGAAATACAAAGCACATATATTTTAATAATCTTTTAGTACACTCTTTAGGAGAAGTTTATTGAAAATATTATGGATATCACTTTTTATACGGTGATTTTATAGTTTTAAATGGGAGTAACTGAGAAGACTACATGGTTAAAATATTTTAATTAGAAACCGACAGCTCTTTTAATTTATTTTGGAGATGATTCATGGAATTTCAATTCAGATTGAAATATGTGCCGTGCAAGTTATATAGTTTATAAGCAGCAAAAATCTACACGAAAGTCCCCGTCAATTATCAGCCACTCTTAATATAAAAACGGCTAATTGGTACATAATTTTTCTTATTAGTATGAATATTTTTATTAGTAATTAGTACATATTATTGAACCCAAAAAATGTGCTGGAAATTTGGAAAAGAAAATATGATCTATAGAATGGGATCACCAATTTAACCAAAAAGAATATTACATAGGAAAGTAAAGAAAATTCGAACCATCAAGTGTTTATGTTGTTCCTAAGTCAATTTGAGGACTTGACTCGCACCAACCTCTGGAACATAAAGGAAAAGGTAAAAAGAGAAAAGAGAATAAAACTCAATATCATACTAAAAAAAATGCATTTGCTTCGAGTTTCGGTGGAAATTTTGGCTGATTCCAACGTTGCGTAAAACATGGTACACTGTAAGAACAAATTGTCAGAAATCTAAGGTCAAAGGCGAAAAGCATAATGGTCTATGAACAACGTAGAACAATGCAGAGTCGGTGAACATAATCAATACACGAGAGGCTGAATTCTCTATTAAAATTGCTTGCAAAAATTGTTTGCAATAGATGGCATGACCAGCGAATCACATAGATTATATGAATTTTTCCTTGACAAATTTAATATATAATACTTAAAAACCACATATTTTATAATATATTTAAGCACTAGTTTATCTTATATAAATTTATATTTATGTTTATCAGGATAAGAGACTCGGTTTCACGAGGATGTTTATAACATATCATTGAAAGAAAAACCGTAAATATCAAATATAATATAAAATATGACTATTAAAACTATAATGGTTAAAAGTAAATTTTTAATATTTTTTATTTCAACATATTTATTTTTAAAATTTTTATTGGGTTTCTCAAAATATTTTAAATTAAACTGATTAAAGATTCCTTTAACATTCGCTCTTCTTCCCATAAATTATTTTTAAAGTCTATGATACATATATTTTTTTGAAATCGATATGTATTCTTTTTTTTAAATAAAGATAAATATAAAATATTGTAAAAACAGGTTAATATATAAAAAAAGAGTTATGTTATAACATAGTTAAAAGTCTTAATACTTCCGGAAGATGAATACAAAATCTACAAGAACTTAATTATTTGTGGTTGAAGTTGTGTTATTTTAAGGTAATTAATGTCTATTTCCAAATTACTTTTTTGTGTTTGGTAATATTTTTATGCATGTAAAACTTGTAGGAAGTTCACTCAACAGTTTCATATGAAAATGAACAAAAGTTGGGAAATGATGTTAGAACTTAAGCATGACAAGAAAAAAAATCATGAATTATAATATATATATATATATATATATATATATTAGATATTCAAGAACAAGATAGAGTTATATATATATATATATATATATTAGATATTCAAGAACAAGATAAAGCAACTCTACACCATTATATGATGTCACATGTGACATTCTTAATGAAGGAAATCAATATAATAGTCATTTCAATCAAATAGTTTATACTCAGGTAAACACAACCCACAATTTTATATTAAGAACAAAACACCACAATTGCAAATGGTTTGAGAGGTATAAATTTAATGATATTAATGGAAAAGTAGCATATGACGAATGAAAAACAAATTCTTCACCTAGAATGTCAAGTTCCATAAATCAAAGAATGTCAACTTTAACTTCATCATGCCATACTACAACTGCCATAAAACAAGCAAGATTAGATGTGAAAAACCACCAATCAACAATGAAAATGATTTAAAGTTATTAAAATTCTAAAACTTCTTAACAAAATTGACTTTTAAATTAATTATTATGCATTATATTGATATGATATTTATTTTCAATATTGTTAAACTTAAATTCAAATATTGATTTAACATATTCATATTTATTAATATAAATTTAGATTCATGAAATAGTCTCAAACAAGGTACAATAAATATAATTTTATTTGGTTATAATAGTTCTAAACCATATTATTTATAGATTATTTATTTATTGTTATTTAATAATTATACAACATATATTGATATTGCAAATTCAATTATACAATGTTAATATTGTCAAGTATATATGTGAGAGGATGTATAAATATAGACATACTGTAATTCCTAAGTTCCATTTATTTAAGGTGATGGAAAAATTCAAATGCTCTTACTCAAAAACTACCTAATGTACTTGAATATCTTTTATTCTACACCAACTTTATTAATAACGAGAATTTTTGGTAAAATATTTGACTATATGACATGATGCTTGTATTCACATCACTTAGAGATAAAGTCAACAACTTAATCCATAATGATAGAGGACCCCTAGGCCAATTATGCCATAAAATTGAAAATCTAACTTTTTATGTTAGATCAAACTCTAAAGTTTGTTCAACTTTACATTTATGATATTGACAATGAAATGCAAAATAGAATTCATTTTGTTAAGTAAATGAACAAAATTTAATTAAAGAAAAATCATGAATAGATATCAATATCAACTTTTGTAAATCTTTACATTTGATTTGTTGATTTTTTATTAATTGTTTATAGTTGTCCATTATATGAGTGCTTGATGAATATAATATAAATGTGAATTCATTTTGAATGGTAGGAGATAGATTCAAAGGTGAACACATGCAAAATCTAAGGCTAAGGTTAGTATCAAATAAAAAGATAAATGATCAAATCTACAACTTATCCATTATACCTGAAGTTGTTGCTCTTATTGTTAAAGATGTTGAAACAACTTTACCAAGAGATATCATTATGGCAACACAAATGTGATCAACTCCAAAACATTGATTAATTACATACTAGTTATTTGGGATTTCAATATCCATTGATATTTCTTTAATTTGAGGATGATTATAGACATGGTGTCCTTTATATATCTACAAATGTTTCTCTAAGTAGCAAAAGAAATTGCTTCACTATTAGAGAATGACTCTGTTCTAAACTTCAAAGTAGACCGAATGAGGTTCATACTTTACTACGATTGAGAAAACTATTTCAACAAATTGTGGTGGTGTTAACATGATTTGTATGACAAGTGTATTAGTTTCACAATAACAAGTAGTAAGTAATTATCACTCTTCCAAAGAATTTATGCTATACAAACCAATAATTACAATTGATTACTAATTTAGACAAAAGACTATTTTCATAAATTATGTTGATGTTTAAAGGAATTAAAACTATACAAATACAACTAAAAATATTTTTGAGATTTTGTTATTATCAGGGTTAAGCTTCACCAAACCTCATTCTCGTGTAGATAATCACTCAATTTCTTTATAATTTAATGTTAAAGTTAACCCATAAGTTTACTCGAACCTTACTTACTTAGTAGAATGAGCTTAAGTTTTCTTGTTAAGAATTAATTTCTTAAGCACTTAAGAAGCAAACTTGTTTACACAACAAGAGTTTAAGATAACTGACGAGTCAAGATACAAGCTTTATTTGTATTTTTTTTTTCAATTCTTAATTATAAAAGATATTATCCAACACCCAATAAATCAAATATCAAGTCATACATGATCAAACTACAACAAGTATTAAGCATAGAAACAAAATACTAACATTGAATGGAAAGCCATACATAAATATAAAAAATACTAATTACATGAGAGTTTAGTCGGTTATATCTAATCCAACAAAATTCCTTCATGGTTTGGTCATCCAATCAAGGTCCAGTGAAGGCCTAAGTCTAGCCCACTTTGTTGTGAGTGACATCAATTATCCATGGCAAAGTCAGGCCAGCCAAGTCACAATTGAATTATGGTGTTAGGGTTGCTACGCTCTTAAGTACAAAGAGTTGTGCCCTAACTATTGGCCATAACTTTTTTCCTACTGTTTAAGTGTTCGATCCAACAATTTGTATCAGAGTCAAGGTCACGAGTTCGATTCCCATCAGGACAATTGCTAAGGGGGAAATTGCTACGGGTGGCATCAATTGTCCCATGGCAGAGGTCATGTGAGTCAAGTCACAATTGAATCATGACACTTGGGCTGCTACGCTCTTAAGTAAAAAGAGTTGTGTCAAACTATTGATTATATTTTTTTACCTAGTGGTAATTGCTTGATCCAACACATTTATGTCTCTACAAAATCTTATAATTACAAGAAGAAAATGTACGTCTATATAATTAATACAAGGCTAAGAAAAAAAGAAAAAATCCTAGTAATCTACACTCTAAAGCAGTAGTATTTTTGTGTGAGACTTCTTTTTCTATCTTCTTAGTTATGAACCTTGTTAAGTGCTCATTGTGTTCTTTTATAGATAGTCCTCCGCCAAATCCTCCGTCTTGAAAAGTCTTTGTTCTCATATCATCCTTAGAATAAGAAACCCCTGTAAAAGGAGATAAATCATAAATGTTAAAAGTGAGGCTAACTTTATACTCTGGTGGAAGATGTAATCAATTGATGAATTAGAATAAACCATCTCTTCTTGGACTAAGTTTTGACTGCCTTGATGGAAACCTTTCATTCCTCAGATGTAGCCAAACTTAGTCTCCTTCCTCTAAAGTAAGTTTATTTCCCCCTTTGTTGTTATATTTATCATATTTTTGAGTTAGTTTTTTAATATGGTCTTTCACGTTCTCATGGTATTTCTCGATAAACTTAGATTTAGACACTCATTCTTTATGTAAAAAACTTGTATCCAAGAGTAAATCAAGATGAGTGAAAACCATAAACAACCTTAAAATGAGAAAGATTAATAGTCTTGTGAACTACTCAGTTATAATCAAATTCTATGTGAGGAAGATATTCATCTTAAGACTTCTTGTTGTCTTTTAAAATTACCCTCAACAAAGTAGATGACACCTATTCTCTACTTCAGTTTGCCCGTCAGTTTGAGGGTAACATGTAACAAAGAACAAAAGTTTTAGTTCTAAGTCTTTTCTAAATAATTCTTCATAAATGACTTAGGAACTTAACATCTCTATCAGACACTATAGTCTTGGATAGACCATGCAAATTGACAACTTCTTTAAATAAGAGTCTTAAGATGTAACTTGCATAATCTACTTTGTGGCATGGTATAAAATGAGTCATTGTACAGAAATGATTCACTACCACAAAGATAGAATCAAAACCCCTTTGGGTTCTTGGAAAACCAAGCACAAAATACATACTAATGTCAACCTAAAGGATGTTAGCTATAAGGATGGGTGTGTAAAGTTCATTTATGTGCAATCAATAAAAATTATTTTTCAATAAAATAAGAGTTTTATCACGACTTTCTTTTACAAGAAGTTTCCTTATAAATTCTTAGGATATACAAAGCTTTCCCAAATTACAAAGATACCCCTCATAAATTTATCAAGAGGTTTCTTATACAACATGCACATTGTGCATGATTGAGAGTCTATGTCATATGCTTATACAATTTATTTATGTTATCAAAACCTAAAAAACTACATTACTCTTCTTTTTCTTATACTTAATAACATAAGAGAATTGTTCCAAAAATTCTACCCAATTGACATGTCTTTTGTTTAACTTACCTTGTATTCGGAGATACTTAAGTGACTCGTGATCACTATATGATAAATTCCTTAGTCACTAAGTAGTTTTCCATGTTCATAGGGCTATTATGAGAACATAAAGCTCCTTGTCAGGATAGTTCAAGGTGGTTCCATGAAAATTTTCACTAAAGTAAGAATGAGATGACAACCTTGAAGTAACACAACACATATGTCTACCCAGAGTTATCACACTCTAGCTCAAAACTACTTTGAGAAAAGTTTGGAGGAGACATAATGGATGCATGAGTTAACTTATCTTTTAAATCTTTAAAATATTTTTCCTGTTTTCACCGTATGGTTTTCCTTGTTTTGTGATTGTGTCTTGGATTCTATATCAGAACATCATCTCAATCTGGTTTTTGTGCTTACTGTTTTACAGTAAATTGATTAGGGTTGCTGTATCTTTTGCTGGAGTATATTTCTGGGCTTTGGTTTATTAAAATTATCTGCTGTGTTGACAAATCTGCATATCTGAGCTTACTGTCATTCAACTTGCTTTGCTACTGGTTCTGTTAGTACATTCATATAATTCTTAAAACTGTAATGTTGTGATAGCTATTTCAATTTGGCCTGAATATCTTTAGTGATTAACATTCTCTGTGATAGATTGCTTGCTGCATCAGTGTAAATAATTCTGAGTAATCTGTTTATCATAACAGCTATATTGAACCTGCTTTTTCAATTCTAAGTGGTCTAAATTTTGGCAAACACATTGGTGAAGTATTTCATTACTTAGTAAATTAGATTTTATGAAATTGAGTTGAAGACAGTCACTTCGATTGCGAACATTCATGAAACATCTCTTGCACTTAATTTTAATCACTTAAAAAAGATGAAAATTTATATACAAACAAAATCCGTATGTAACTCTTTTATATACATATTATTATTATTGTTATTGTGATTATGATTTTTATAATTAATGATAATAATATTAGCAATTGTAATATCAATAATAATAATAATAATAGTAGTAGTAATATTAGTAATAGTAATAAGTTATAACTGATGTAATAAGTCTCCTGTTAACAAACTTAACTAACATTAATACATATTTTTGTTTTTGTTTTGCTATCTGAAATGCCTTTTTAAATTGGTTTGTATTTAAATTATATGTAATATTTATATATTTTACATTGATTTTGAAAATGATGTAAAATGCAATGCACCTTTCTATATGGTTGGCACTACATCGATAAGGGAACCAATGTGAAAACTCTCCCATAATTGATTATAATGTTATAATGTATTTTTTCTAACAATGAAGTGAATAAAAAAAATTACAAAAGTTTGTGATTGATATGATAGGTGTGATTCATATTTTAATTTTAAGAGATAAAATTGTAAGATTATAAATTTATCCTTATAATTAAAAATAATTTAAATTAAAATATAACTAATTTGTTGGATGTGAGTAATAAATTTTTATTTTTAAATTGTTAAAAACATATAATTACAAAATGTGAAATAGTTACAATTAAATATGATTAATTTGTTGGATATCATTTATTAGTGTTTTCTAATTTATGAAAAGAATAGATATTTTCTCTCATGATTAAAATTAATTCCATAAATTATGATTAATTAGATATATATCACGATAAGTACATAAGTGAAAAAATAGAATTTAAATACATTTTTAATACATACAAATTTATTCAAATTATGACTTAAAAAAATCAATAATAAAAATATTTATAAAAGATTTAAACAAACTTGTAAATTTCATAAAAACTTATAATAATATTCTTAAATTATTTAAAATTCTATATAGATAAAAAAATTTCAATTATTCAACATTTTAGAAATATGAAATAAATAACTTTCATAATTATTCAAAATTCAAAACAAAAAAAAAATATAACTATTCAAACCAAAAACAAAATAGAAATCTAAAGTAAATGACATTTATAATATATTCAAAATTCTTAATAAATAGAAATCTTAAACTATTTAAATTCTTACTTAAATAAAAATATGAAATAATATTTTTAAATTATTCAAAATCTTAAATAAATAAAAACTTAAAACTAAATAAATTATTCAAAATTTTAAATAAATAAAAAATATTAAATTATTCAAATCTTATTATATGGGAATATGAAATAAATAATATTTTAAAACTTTTTCAAAATCTTTAAATAAATAAAACTTTGAAATTAATAACAGTATTAAATTAGTCAAAATTTTAAATAAATAAAACTTTGAAATAAAGGATGTTTCTAAATTATTTAAATATTTTAAATAAAAATATTAAATTATTCACAGATTTACTTAAATAAAATTTTTAAATAAATATGATGGTTAAATTACTCAAAATTTCAAGTAAATAAAAAAATTAAAATAAAGAATGTTTTTAAATTATTTAAATATTTTAAATACAAATATTAGTTTATTCAAAACGATACTTAAATAAAAATTTTAAATAAATAAGATTTTTTAATTAGTCAAAATCCTAAATAAGTAAAAATTTGCAATAAAGAATGCTTTGAAATTATTTAAATATTTTAAATAAAACATTAAATTATTCACAATGTTACTTAAAGAAAATTTTGAAATAAATAAGATTGTTAAATTAGTTAAAATTTTAAATAAATAAAAATTTGCAATAAAGAATGTTTCTAAATTATTTAAACATTTTAACTAAAAACATTAAATTATTCACAATGTTACTTAAATAAAGTTTTGAAAAAAATAAATTTGTTAAATTAGTCATAATCCTGTGTAAATAAAAATTTAAAATAAATAACGTTTCTAAATTATTTATTTATTTTAAATAAAAAATATTAAATTAATTTGAACATATTTAAATAAAATTTTAAAATAAATAAGATTGTTAAATTAATAAAAATTATAAGTAAATGAAAATTTATAATAAAGAACGGTTCTAAATTATTATTTGAAACGTCACTTAAATACAATTATCAAATAAATAAAATTATTTAGTTGGTCAAAATGTTAAATAAATTAAAAATTGAAAAAAAAAGAACATTTCTAAACTATTTAAATATTTTAAGTCAAATTATTAATTTATTTAAAACGTTACTTAAATAAAATTTTGAAATAAATAAAATTTTGAAATAAATAAAATTGTTAAATTAGTCAAAATTCTAAGTAAATAAAAATTTAAAATAAATAACATTTCTATATTTATTTATAAAAATTTAAATAAATTAAAATTTTAACTTATTCAATATTTATATAGAAATATCAAATAAATAATACTTTTAAAATTTTGACTAAATCTTAAATAAATAAAAATTTGAAATGAGTAGTATTATTAAATTAGTCAAAAGTTTTAAATAAAAAACTGTTCTAAATTATTATTCAGAACGTTACTTAAATAAATTTTTAAAATAAATAAAATTATTAAGTTGGTTAAAATCTTAAAAATTGAAAAAAAAAAGAACGTTTCGAAATTATTTAAATATTTTAAATAAAAATATAATTTTATTTAAAATGTTACTTAAATAAAATTTTTAAATAAATAAAATTGCTAAATTAGTCAAAATACTAAGTAAATAAAAAATTAAAATAAATAACATTTCTATCTTTATTTATAATTTAAATAAATTAAAATTTTAAGTTATTCAAATTTTATTTATATGGGATTATGAAATAAATAATATTTCTAAGATTTTTCAAAAACTTAAATAAATAAAAATTTAAAATCAATATTATTAAATTATTTAAAATCTTACTTAAATAAAAATAAAAATAAATAATATTCTTAAATTATTCATAATCTTAAATAAATAAAATTATAAAATAAATATAATATATAAGCTTTAAAAACTCATAATATATATGTGGACAGTATATATAGGTGTCTTTACATAAGTTTGCATAAAATACTCAAACTTTATACTAATAATTTGAACAATTGAGAGCAATAATGGTTTCAATCTTCAACACTACAACATTAGTTTGTTTGTTCTTAACAATATTTTTTGGTGGTAGGCATTTAAAGTGCGGTGTGAGTGGTTCTCTTCTTGTTGTTGTTCCCACCAAAGTAACCGTGAAAATTACAAATCGTTTGACCGATAGATATTTGGCAATTCATTGTAAAGACAAAAATAATGATTTTGGACTACACTCCTAACTTTGTATTTCCGTCCACTTTGTACTTTTGTGATTTTACATGGTTGGAAGGATTTCATTATTTTGACATATATGTACAACATCGAGATCAATATTGTAATAAGTTTAAGTGTTCTTGGGACATAGTTGCCACCGGACCATGTAAGACCACTGATCCAAGTCGAAACTGCTTTCCGTGGAATAAACCTTCTGCTGGAAAAAGATTGTTTGTACAACAAAATAATAACACTTTACCTGTGTAACCTTCTCACCTCTCCTCAACATTTGTGGAGATTCAATAATAATTGTTCACTCCACTGAATTAATTTACTTCATCTCATCAATTACTATAAATTATATAAACAAATCATATACTTTTGTAGATCATAAAGTTTGTTCGTCTCTTTTATATACATATTGTTATTATTGTTATTGTGATAATGATTTCTATAATTAATAATAATAATATTAAAATAATAATAATAATAAGTTACAACTAATGTAATAAGTCTTTTACTAACAAACTTAATTAACAGTTATACATACTTTTGTTTTTTGTCTTGCTATTTGCAATGCTCTTTTAAATTGGTTAGTATTTAAATCATATGTAATATTTGTATATTTTACATCAGAGTGTTGGAACTTATGTAAAATGCAATGCCCCTTTCTACATTGTTGGCACTACATCTACGAGGAAATTAATGTGAAAGCTATTATATAATTGATTAGAATGCATTCTTTCCACCATTAAAGTGAAAAAAAAATTGTAAAAGTTTGTGGGTGATATAATAGGTATGATTGATATTTAAATTTTTTTCAAGAGATAAAATTATAAGATTATAAATTTATCCTTATAATTAAAAATAAATTTAAAATCAAATATAATTAATCAGTTGGGTGTGAGTGATAAATTTTTATTTTTAAATTGTTAAAATGTGCAATTTCAAAATTTGTGAACGAAATAAAATTAATTTACAATTAAATATTATTAATTTATTGAATATCATTGATTAATTTTTTTAATTTGTTAAAAGATTACATCGTTCCTCATATGACTAAAATTAATTTCATAAAATTTTATTAATTAGATGTATATCACACTTGCATCTTGTTAAAAATTTACTTGAAAATTACTTCTTCTTAGTTTGAATACATACAAATTTATTCAAATTATAATTTAAAAAAATAACAAAAGAAATTGTAAAATATTTAAACGAATTTATAAATTTCGTAAAATTTTATAATAATATTATTAAATTAATTAAAATTCTACATAGATAAAAATTTTAAATTATTCAAAATCTTACATAAGTAGAAATATGGAATATATAACATTCTTAATTATTCAAAATTCAAAATAAATAAAAATATAACTTATTCAAAATAAATAGAAAATAAAAATTGAAAATAAATTCCCTTTATAAATTATTCAAAATTCTAAATATATACATAAACTATTTCAATTCTTACTTAAATAAAAATCTAAAATAAATAATATTTCTAAATTATTCAAAATCTTAAATAAATAAAAAACTGAAATAAATAATATTTTTAAATTATGAAACTTCTAAATAAATAACAATTTTACATTATTCCAATCTTACTTATATAGAAATATGAAATAAATAATATTCCTAAAATTTTCAAAATCTTTAATAAATGAAAATTATAAATAGATAGCATTATTAAATTAGTCAAAATCTTAAATAAAAAAATTCACATAAGAAAACATTCCTAATTTATTAAAATATTCTAAACAAAAATATTAAATTACTCAAAATATTACTTAACTAAAATTTTGAAATAAATAAGATTGTTAAATTAGTCTATATTCTAAATAAATAAAAATATAAAATAAATAAAATTCCTAAATTATTGAAAATTTTAAATAGATAAAAGTATTAAATTATTCAAAATCTTACTTATGTAGAAATGTGGAATACATAGCATTGCTAAATTATTTAATAAATACATTGTTAAATTAGTCAAAATCTTAAATATTTAAAAATATTAAATTATTGAAAATATTATTTAATAAAAAATTGAAATAAATAAAATTATTAAATTAGTCAAAATTATAAGTAAATAAAAATATGAAATTAATATATTTCTTAATAATAAGTTACTATTAATGTAATAAGTGTCTTACTAATAAACTTAACTAAAACTGATACATATTTTTGTTTTGTTTTACTATTTGAAATGTTCTTTTTAATTTGATTAGTATTTAAATCATATGTAATATTTGAATATCTTACATCATTTTTGGAATTGATGTAAAATGCAATACACCTTTCTACATAGTTGGTAGTACATCGATGAGGGAATCGATGTGAAAACTCTTATCTAATTGATTACGTATTATTCTTTTCACGAGTGAAATGACGGAAAAATTTATAAAAATTTGTGAGTAATATGGTATATGTGATTAATATTTTAAATTTTTTAAGAGATAAAATTGTAAGATTATAAATTTATCTTTATGATTAAAAATAATTTAAAATAAAATACGATTTATTTGTTGGATGTGAGTGATAAATTTTCATTTTTAAATTGTTAAAATAATATATAATTACAAAATCTGTGAGGAGTTAAAATTAATTTACAATTAAATATAATTAATTTGTTGGATGTTATTGATTAGTGTTTCTTAATTTATGAAAAGATTAGATCATTTCTCTTGGGGTTAAAAGTAATTTCATAAAATGTTATTAATTAAATTTATATCACGCTTGTCTCTTATTAAAAATTATTTACTTGACAAAGTACTTCTTTTAGACATTTTGAATACATAAAAATTTATTCAAATTATAATTTAAAATAAAAAGCAATAACAGAAATAGTTGTAAAAGATTTAAAAAAACTTGTAATTTTTTTAAAATATTATAATAATATTCTTAAATTATTTAAAATTCTACATAGATAAAAATTCTAAATTATTCAAAATAAATATAAATAAATTTATTTAAATTCTTAATTAAATAAAAATCTAAAATATATAACTTTTCTGTATTATTCAAAGTCTTAAATAAATAAAAATATAAAATAAAGAATATTTATAAATTATTTAAAATCTTAAATACATAAAAATATTAAATCATTTAAATTTCAACATAAATAAAAATATGAAATAAATAATATTCCTAAATTATTTAAAATCCTAAATAAATAAAAATCTGAAATAAATAAGATTCTAAAATTATTAAAAATTTTAAATAAATAAAAAATTTAATTTATTCAAAATCTTTCTTAAATAAAAATCTAAAATAAATAGTATTATTAAATTATTTAAAATCTTAAATAAATAAAAGTATAAAATAAATATAATTTATAAATTTTAAAAATTTATAATATATATGTAAAAAATATATATATATATATATATATATATATATATATATATATATTTACATGAGTTTGCATAAAAAAAACATAAACTTCATAATATGGTATCAGAACACTGATTTCAAAACTTTGACTATTATATTTACTTATGTTTGAAATTGTTAATCTTTCACGAGATCCATTGTTATTAATATTAACCATTTGGACTATTTTTCAATCATAGTCTAACTTTTTTAGGTCATTCGACGTGAGCCATGGGAGCATATCAAAGATGAGGATATAAAGAGGAATGCTTTGTCCTTTGTTGGGGAAATTTGGCAAGTTCTTCCTATTATCACCATCATGGTTCATTTCTGAAGCAGTTTTGCACTGGAAACTTTTACTTTTCAAAAGACTTGGTTTGAATTCACCAAGTCTAATATTAAATATTTCGAATGAAGTCGATGTTTTAATTTTAGTATGAAGCATTCAGTTGGTCATTCTTAATATCGTGACATAATTTTAATCGGTCTAGTGGTGCATCCATTATTTACGTTTATGTGGAGATTCTAGTTTACATATCTTCTTCTTTTTTTCGAATTTTCAATTCTTTTTTACAAATATATTGTAACTGTAACTAAATATTGACTTTGGTTGTGTCTTTTCACCTTTAACATGGAGCTCTTCAAAGTCCTAGGATGATAGTTTTTCTTTATAAATTTAGGATGATAGATATTAGGGTTTAGGGTTTAATTTGCTGCTTTATTTAGTTGTGAAAATGTTGATATGTTCTTTTCAATGATAGCTATAACAAGTGTTCAACCTTGTTATTAATATCTATCTAAATAAGTATTTAACAATATTATCTTTTTGATACTTATGGTAACCGGGGTCATAGTTCTCTTTTAGAAGTTAATTAGAAATAAATATATATATATTTTTTAGATGAATTTTGTCTATCGGACGAAATTAGGTGTTGACAATATTTTAGGTTGATAATTCGATGACATATTAATCATAAACTATATTATTTAATTTCTTGAAAAAGAATTAGAAGATCAAATGTTCTATTAAACTTTGTAGATAAAAATTGTACATTCAAGCAAGAACATTACTCCAATCGCCAAACACATCTGGTGATGAAATATATTCTTTTCGGTTATAAATATAACATAAAAATGTTTTGGATGTTGATCTTAAGTATAAATTAACATCATTGACTTTATCATATTTAATTAGATTATCTTTAAAATGCTCTTAATTTAATTGGAGTTTAATTTTCAAAATCTCTTTATTCTAAAGAAGGATAGTTAAGAAACCTTTTGCATTTTTAAAGTAAAGTCAATATAGTTAGATGTTAATGAAAATTTTTAATTAGTGCGAATTATTTTTTTGGAACATGATGATATAATAGAATTTTAGTGAAATATTATGAAAAGAATAAGTTGTTATTCAATAAATATAAAAATCTCATCTCATTTAAAATCCCAGTTCACTCTTCTAAACGAAAACTATTTGGATAAAGTCTACTATTAATCAGAGTACTAAGTGAATACTTTTGACAAAAGTATGCATGTTTAACTTGTTAAAACCTTAAAAATTAAGCTTTTAATAATCAATATATAATTATACTGTTAGGAGTGTTAACTTATCTTTGAAAGACAAATTACTTATAATTGTTAGGAGTGTTAACTTATCTTTAAAAGACAAAATTACTTATAATTGTTATTAAACCTGATAATGACCATTTTTTTTAAATAATTTAAACTCATCTTCAATATAAGATCATATTATGATGTCTTGTTTTATTTTATGAGTCTTTAATGAGTTACACAATTTGTAAGACATTTTACTAACTTTTGTCATAATGTAAAGGTTTTATAAGACTTCCTCTAATAATTTTTTATTAATAATTTTTTTATTGATACTTTAACTTTTCAGAGTTTAAATAATTTTTTTATTCTCATCATTCAAAGATTAAAATTGAGAATATATACTAAATTTTATGTGAGGTCAATATGTTTAAATGAAAAATTCATTGAAAGTCAAAAGCAATTTATTTATTAGAAATCGATTTCAAAGTCACTTTTAGCACGATAGAGATGAATCAATCGAATTAATCATTTTATCTAAAAAGAAAAAATTATGATTATTAAAATTAAGTGTAAATTTAAGTCATTAATAATATTTATTATTATAGACCTGATGAATAGTGAACTGTCTCCATATCATTTTTATAACTCATAGATATGGTTAGATTATATATTTTTTCTTATATTTTAAATTGCGCAATCTGAAATACAAATTTTGTATTCTAAATATTTATATTTTAGATTGGATAATCTAAAATACAAAACAAAAATTGTATTCTAAATTGAAAATCCAAAATATAATTTTTAATTTATAAATTGTAAAATTTTAAAAAAATATAAAAATTTATTTTACATTGTACAGTCAAAATATAAAAAGAATTAAAAAAAATGAAACTGAGAAGATACAAAGGATAAAAATAGTATTTTTACTCCCTCTATAGAGGTGGAGCGGGAAGAAAAAATGAAACTACTCTCTTTCATATACATATATATATATATATATATATATATATATATATATATATATATATATATATATATATATATATATGGAAATATAACAAAATGTTGTATTTAAATCTCAAAAAAGTGGAATTATTTGTCATTCAAAATCTGATCCGGCTTTTTAAAATCCAAAATTAAATTCATCTAAATATTCACATTATTTATTATTATTATTATTATTATTATTATTATTTTATATATATTTTTTTTAAAATGAAAATTACGACAAAAATAATAATATATTACATTTATATTATCATAATATTACACACCTTATATTTAGCTTTTAAGACATTATATAATTAATAAAATATTTACAAAATTTAGTGTTAGAAAAATATCACAATAAATAATAATAAAATATAATAAAATATTTATATTTAATTTTATTACATATTTTTTTAGATATTTATTTTACCTAATTTACCTTTTGTTAGAGATTTTATATTAATTAAAGATAAGATTAATTTATTATAAATAAGTGAATAAAAATCAGTTTTGTAAAATTAAATTAAAATTTAACTTTTATATATGATATGAGACTATATCCTAATAGACAGGTGTATTATTGTATATAAATAAATATAAATCTTATGTCAATTTTATAAAATTAAATTAAATTTAAAATTTACTTTTTAATATAATATAGAATGCAAGCTAGTTACATAGGAAACGAAAGAGAATTCAAACACTCAAGTAATTATGTTGTTGTTACTAAGTCAATTTGAGGACTTGACTTGCACCAACCTCGGGGAAACAAAAGGAAAAAGTAAAAAGAGGAAAGAGAATGAAACTCATTATGATACTAAAAATGCATTTGCTTCAAGTGTCGATGGAATTTTTGGTTTCTTGTGCGTTGCGTAAAGCATGGTACACTTCGACAAAAAATTCTTAGAAATCTGAGGTCAAAGAGGAAAAACTGAATGGTCTAAGAATCATGCAGAACAATGCAGAGTCGGTGAATATAGTTAATAATATGAAAAGGCAAATTCTCCCAATCGTAATATATAAAAATGTGCTAAGAAAGGTGAAATATTTTAAAAAAATCTTCGTATTTTAAAAAACTTTAATTTTAACTAAAAAATACATTTATATTCAATTTTTGATAAAATAAGTCAAACCAGATTAATGATCACGTTCAAGTAAAATTTACTTTCACAATTTGTCAGGCTTCACATTTAAAATATATAAAAAAAAAGGCCTTTTAATATTAAAGCAAATATTTTATACATCAATTAAGAAAAAAAAAAAAAACATCTTTTAACATTGAAGATTTACCCAAACACCCCTATCGGAGTAGGTCTCTCATAAGGAAACCGAAAGTTTATAAAATATGGAAGTGAAATAAAGAGCAATCTTTTGTTAT
>Ga0209700_105370_pt1 | contig 21669 bp, 8 predicted proteins | sample SiratroredBW_FD_187528 | JGI IMG/M metagenome (GOLD analysis project Ga0209700, IMG submission 187528) | Root nodule microbial communities of legume samples collected from California, USA - Siratro red BW (SPAdes) (version 2) | ecosystem: Host-associated > Plants > Roots > Nodule | place: USA... | reverse complement strand
TAATATAATGACTTGAAATTTTATAAGAAATTTTTTATTGTAATTTTATTTACATGTTGATGCAATTTTATTTTTCATATATTATATATATATATATATATATATATATATATATATATATTATTTTTATATATTTTTTGTAATGATTTAGTAAAAAGTATTTATTTTATAAAAAGTTAATTATATTAATAATCTGATTATATTAATATGTTAAAGAAAAAGACGTTACCTCCCTGCATAGCTTATGGATCCTCTTACCATATTTTTTTTTTTGTCTCTCTTACTTTGGATAAATATGAAATACATTTTATATTTCTAAAAATTGATTATATTTATTTTTGTATAAAATTATTAGATGGCTGCAAATATATAATTATTTTCAAATTATTTTCGTAACCTAAATTGGTTGGAAGAGAGTTAGTTGGCAGTTAAAGGAAAGGAAGGTGAATGTACGTGGTGACCACGCTACCTTAAATCATAACTGACATCACCTGTAAGGTAAAGTGTTCTCATTCAATCTTCAATATCTCACTCAAAGTTATTTTTTATTGTTTTAGTTATTAAATATTCAATGCTGGTTATAAATTCAAATTAAGTAATGTATAAAAAAAACTTTTATAATGTAACCGCATATACCAATAAGAAATAATTAATTGAATTAAATTATTGAATTTTTAAAATGACATTTTCAACGTACTAAATTATTACTTTTATTTTTTCTTTATAAAGAAATACACATATTCGTAGTATTTAATAGAAAAAAATAAGGAAAATAAATTCAATGTTTGATAGAAACTACTTATTGCTTCTTAAGTATCCTTCAGGGTTCGTTTATATAAATCAATAATGCAGTATTTTTTAATTTTAATAAAATATTTATAAGATATTCTGTTTTCTCTTTTTAATTTTTATATTGTAATAAATACATGTATGTAAAATTAATTAATTAATTAAATATCAAGTGAATGATAATAATATAAAATAACAAAATAATATATATATATATATATATATATATATATATATTTAAGATTCTATAAGAAGGAACATAGTAAATATAAAATACCTTATAAAAAATTTATAAAAAAATAACGCCTTATAATTATTTTAAACTTGTAATTTATTTTTTCCTTCAAAAAAGATTTTAATTATTGTAAAATATTTATCATTATACAAAATACAAAATATTAGTACTCTCTGTATGAATATCTTTTTACATGTTTTTTTTTTTTGGTATTAATATGCTCACTCTTAAATACTTAAATATATCAACAAACACATTTTAAGTTATTTTAAAAAGTTTGTGGAAGCATTATTTTATCACAATAATTTATGTGATTGATAAATCTGAAAAGATAGATAACAATATGAGACGAATGAAATACATTAGGTTATCAGAGTCCTTGATACAAAACTTAGGGAAAAAGGAAAGTATGTTGAATAGATTATTCACTTTATTATTGATAGACGCGCGATACAGAACATATATAACGTGGTGGTCAAGTTATGAGACGAAACACTTAGTAATATAAAATATTCGGTGTAGGATTAGAAGCATTTAATGAAATGTATTTATTAAGATAAAAAAAAGAGTGAAATTACTGTGTTTGATTCTATTAACACTAAGAGGTTTCAGACATGGCTTTCTTGTGAGTTTTTTAAAGTTCCCCAATTTCTTTTCCAGTGAAGCATGGTCCAATGGAAAAATGGTATGGAAAAAAATCCACACACTCACATGCAATACCCAAGAATGATTCATTCACCGGAATAGTATAAGGGACTGAAGTTTCCAGAACTTTAATTGAAATTGAAATCGTGTAAAATTATAAGGATTGTCTTGAATCATTAAAAAAAAAAAAAAACTATATGAACACCCAGATTAAGTCAACCTATTAAAACAACATCTTAATCTCTAACCTAATAAATCATTGGTGTTAAAAACTATAGTATTTTGACCAAACTGTGGATCATGTAGAACAAATCTAGAATTATTCACCGGAAATACATTTTTTTGTAATTTTTTAATTCTTTAGCTAGTTTGTGAGAACCTTGATTCTAACAAAACCATATTAACAAATTCCATGTACATGGATCAGCACCAACCCTAGAAAGATTTAATTACAATGGAAAAACGTTAACAAGAGAAGGATTGAAATTTGAACCTGTCTCAAGAACGTCACCAACAAAAAGTGAACATATTTACACAAAGGAAACTATCCTATTTCCAACCCATAATTGGGAAATAGGAGAAGAAACCCCAAAAAGAAAAACAGAAACAGGTTATATCAGAAAATCAATCTTCACCAGCTTTTCTGGTGGCCATGTTTGCCACTGGAATAAGCCTTGAAATCACCACTTCTTGGAGATGCTAACTCTTCAGGATTATTCACCATCTTCACGTCATTCAACCATCCCCAAACATAATCTCTCTTCTTCCAATTCATCACCGATTTCCTTGGCTTTGAACTATCACAATAACATTCACTCAACGTGGGAACCACATACCACACAACACAAGTGCAAAGTGTTGCAACGGATCTCCCAAACACAATCAAAAATACCAAAATCAAAATCACAACCGCTGGCACGTAGAAAGAAGGCCACTTCAACATATTCCAAGAAAAGCTCAAATTCTTCTTCTTATGAGATTCCAACTTCTTGTGTTGTTGCTTCCTTTCTTCCACGGTTGCTTCTTCAGCTGACTTCTCCAATTGCTCCGAGAAAGATGTCAAGTGTCTTATTCTGAGTTCTTCACTCTTGTGTTTCTTGTTCTGATCCTTGTTTTTCATTTTAACCACTATGGGAACGAAATCATCGTTGCTTGAATACGCAAACCGAACCAGAGATATCTCCTGAGGACTCGTTTGAGAGTAAAGCTTTTGCCTTCTCGCGTCAAGATCAGCCAAAAGTGCTGAAAACTTATCTAAGCCTCGATCCGAGTAAGGGTTGTTGTTTCTACTTTCTTTCTTTCTCTTGGACCTCTTGGGGCTTGAACATGCTGCAACATCTTCTTCTTGGTGCTGGAAACTGCCACAGACAAAATGGTTCAACATGTGTGAAAAGAACAACAAAGGTGGTTTTTTTTTTTTTCTGTTAACGTTGTTGGGCGGAGTTTTCTGAGGGTTTAAGATTATTGGGAAACAAAGAGAAGATGAATGGAGAAATATATATCGATCGTGGTTAAGACTATGACTTGACTGGATCCAATCAAATAATAATGAAGCACAACACGCCTTAGGGTCAAATCAAACATTTTGAAATTTAATATTGCAAGAGTTTCCTATGTGGCTATCTTAATCTTTGACTTATGAGAGAGAGAGAGAGAGAGAAAAAAAAAAAAAATTGCTTCATTGCTTAGGCTATTCTTTCAAACAGTATTATGAAAAGAATTTTAGGTTATAAATTATAGACAAGTTGTTTCTTCTTTCAAATTTAAAATATAGATACTTGTCGAGGAGGGTGTTGATTAATTGAAGAAGTCTTTGTCATTCACTACTGACACCAAATTGGACAACATCCCCTTCAATATTTTTTTGTTTAATCAATATCAGATATATGAATTATTAAGGACATTTTAAATAGTAATAGAAAATTATAAAGAATAAAATTAACTTTATCATAAATTTATATTAGTGTATGCATAACTTTATTTACAAAGATTATTTATATCGCTTCTCCTAATTTTTTTTTATTTTAAATTTATATATAAAGTAATTTTAGTTTACAAATAAATATTTTTCTTTTATTTTTTTGAAAACGTTTATGGATATATACTTTTCCGAATATGTCTAGGTTGAATTTTTAGAAGGAAATTGGGTTGATTGAGATGGAATGTGAAACTGCGGCAGCAAAGAAAAAACAAGAAAGCAATCGTTATTTACAATGCTTGCTTCTGTTGGTCACACGAAGTTTCCAAATTAATCAATATATAAATACAAAGTACTGCTATTTCAACTTTTTTAATTTTAATTGATACATAAAAGTCTATTCAAAGACTTCCTTGATAAAAAAGTCTACTCCTAATATGACAATATTTAAATTAGATCTTTTGTTTAGAAGTTTCATATAAATTAAAAGTTACTTTCATTAAACTATAACATTATTGCATTTTGAATCTCATACATGGTTACTAATGACGCACCTACTTGATCATTAGATGTCTCATGCAAATTCATTAATTGTTTGTTTAAGTTATAAAATTAATTATTAATCAAATTGGTGAATTTATAATTGATAAAAGGGCTTCAAAAAAAGTATGTACATCCAAAATCTACATATTAATAATTGTAGTAAATATTTTTATTTTTAATGTAAGGATAAAGGGCATTAATAATCCTATTAGAAAATTAGTAGTTAAAGTTGTAGTGCACATTAATTTTGTTATATATAATGAATATGCATGAAAACTAGTCCATACTCTGACTAAAAAATATAATTACTAAAAAAATGTATTTTAATTACTAAAGTTTACAGAAGATACCTTTGTTATTTTATGTTTCCCCTATTATTTATAAAATTATTTTGAAATGAAGTAAATGATGTAGTTAGAAACATTCTCAAACCTGTAGAAAATCAGTTCCCTGAAATTTGCTACTATTCAATAATATTCACGGGCTGGGAACTTACACGGTAATCATTTGACATGTTCAATGTCAAAACTTGACATTTTCCTATTTTTTACATTCGTCAAGAAATGTGTGGCTCTGAAGCATCCTCATCACGCATTTTCGTGACAGTGAACCGCATTAATTTAACATGTTTATGGAAACTATCAATCCATGACTTCTGGTGGAAGAAGGGTGCACCTGACCATAAGATAGCGTAATGCATTCGCGCAGCATTTCAACTGCTATGATGTCATTTTAATTATTCAAATTATAAACAACTACTATAGTCTCTCTTTTTATAAAATGTAATTTTCATTTCAGCCCTTTGTGGTATTAATAGATATCCCAGTTCCCAACTATACGCTTGATGCGATAATTAAGATGAAATGACTTAAAAAACAACCAAAACTCTCATTCAGAAATCTAAGCTAAAGGATTATAATATTATACAGTCAGCCAAATCTGGAACGTTTTTTTAGGCACATGCTATCAGTGGAGTTCACCATGGCTTCACAGGTACGCAAAACAACCACTAAGCAACGCAACAGGGAATGGAGAAAGTAAAATTGCTCTCACCAATGTATCATTTTCTTTCATTGGTTCACATTTCCCCATCATTCATTATCATCGATATTTTCATCATCCTTCATATACTTCTCTTGCACTGCTGCAACTGTAGATTGCTGAGTTAAGGGAAGCATCAGAATTAAAAGAGGTCAAAGGAGAATAAGCAATAGCATTGATACATCCATGATTATCAGAACACTGGTTAAGACTACAGCATTAGAATTCTCAAAAGCAACTTAGAGACTATTGTTCCATTCCCTTTCAATATCCATCCATCTTCATGGAGATGGTAAGTCTTCTCACAGCATCATTGAAGACGTGGATTGATCACACAAGTGATTGTATAAAAAACATCCACATTTGGCATCAATAATGCAAGGTTATGTTCTAATGGGTTTGAGAGCAATGTCATAATCTCTATATATCAAATACAAATATGTAATAAATCCTCAAAGGAATAATGGCAAAATGTGCCCACTTACCTGCACAAAGTTACAGAGCTAATTATGATTTTCAAATCGTCTAAAAGATTGGTCATTAATGCTCCCATGAACAACTGATTTATAAAATAGGGTAATTTTTCCTCCAACCAGAACATTTCCAAAGAGTTTTTACATGAATCTTCTACTACTAATGCATTGAATCTAGATTCCACAATAATTTAGTTAACATGTTCCCCAAAGGAAAGACAACTATTGTGTTTATAATGTATATGACACCACTCACGATCACTGTTATTATAGGCTGCTAAGAATCATTAAAAAACAGTATATGCATTGGAAAACAATGAACAAAGGTAGTCCTGTTATGCAATAGTGAAAGTTATGGTACTTTCTATAGTAAATCATCTCAACTGTTCAGAATTCAGAATAGATGATGAAAAAAGGATATCTATAATAATCCCAATCAACAGGACCAACTGCAATCTTGCTAAATTCAACTGCACTTGCTTCTATACCGGTAAATATGTACCCATTGCATTTGTCTATCAGCTTCACTAAATTCCCTACACTCTCTTTGTCCTGAAAAGGGAAATTCTGATTTAGGATTCAAAACATTTGATGCAAACAGATGAAAATAATGGACATACTTAGTTTACCTGAATATCTAAGGTTGTAAAACTCACAAGACTGAAGTTCTCAATAACTTCACATAGTTCCTTTGTGAGCTTTCTGCAAATACCATTAAGATAAATACTACTCAGAATAACAACAAATGTCAATCTTAAGGATGAATTGGAGAACAGAAGAAGATGATCAACAAGAAAGAGTTAAGTATGATGTATTCTCACAAAACAATTTCTGACACATGTAAACCTTGATCACAATTTCCAACATTTTATTCACTTTTTAAGGCTAACATTTAAAACGTACTCGGAATAATGAAATATAAACCGAGGAATTTGATTAATCCACCCACGTTGGTCTATTTCAACATCTGGACAGATTGAATCCTAGCCCATTATAGACATTGCAAGTGGGGCAAATGAATGAATGATTCAATTGATGCATATTTTTTCTTCTTTCTTTTAAACAAAAATTGTTGCACGTTTGTCATTATAAGTTGCCACACGTTGAAAAAAAAAGAGAATAAAATGATGAAGAAGATAAATGAAACAAGAGAGGCTGCTAAATAGTATATTTATTTGAATGCAACTTAAGTTTTAAATACATTTAGAATATAACTAAGAGATCATATCCCATAATTCTAGCAACCACTACTAATAACTTGACAAAAAAATAGGAAACAGCACATTCCAGGTAAAAAAATATTTTAACATATTCAAACTAAAACAACTCTGAAAACTTTTCTAAAAATCTGCACCAACCAAAAGGGCACATTCTCAACACTCCTTCTTGCCTTGGAGGCTGCAACTCCTAGTTTCTTCCTTAGAAATTTAAAAACGAATCATGCTTCAAAAAGAGCTTAATTTTGTATAACTCGTGTAGGAATTCTATTTTGAATAAACACAACTGTATTTGCAGCTTCAGCCCAAAACTTCTTTGGTAATTGCTTTTGATAAAGCATACACCTGGCCATTTCCATGATTGATCTATTTTTCTTTTCACTCACTCCATTTTGTTGAGCCCTCCAACTACTCTCGGGAAATGGTTTCCTTCCCAAATTTACAAGCTTCACATTCAGCCACCTTTTCTGTCAAATAAGGAACTCCACGGACTAGATGATTTTTCAGCATGTAGTTCATCCGTTAATGATAGAAACGACTCGGCCTTTTATGCCAAAGATTGATTGAGCTTGCTGTAACTAGAAATGCAGCCTGCTCCTCCTTCATTGGATCAAATGAAAAGCTCTTGCTCCTCATTTTTACCTTGAACATTTCAAGGTTTTTTGGATCTTTAATTATGCAGCTCTTTAATTTCTCGCTTCCAACATTTGAACGGTGGGTGACCCATTTTTCCACAATACTGTCAAGGAAGCGACCAGATGTGAAGTGCAATAAGTGCAATTGGATTGGAGATGAAGTTGTAATTTGCAAAGCAAATATCCAACAAGTTGTAGCTGATGTGGAAAATGCACAAGAGGATGAAGACCAACTCTTTGTTGCTACTTGTTTCTCTAGCAGCAATTCAAGTGAATCTTGGTTGATAGATAGTGGTTGCACCAACCACATGACCTATGACAGTTTCATGTGTTTGGACGACACTGAAGTCAAAATCGGGAATGGTGAACAAATTTCAGTAAAAGGCAAAGGATCCGTAGCTATAACAAGCTACACAGGTACAAAAACAGCCTCTCTGATGTTTTATATGTATCTGAAATTAATCGAAACTTGCTTAGTGTTGGACAGCTGCTTGAGAAAGGGTTCAAACTTATCTTTGAAGATAAGAACTGCATAATTAAAGATCCAAGAACCTTGAAATGTTCAAGGTAAAAATGAGGAGCGAGAGCTTTTCATTTGATCCAATGAAGGAGGAGCAGGCTGCATTTCTAGTTACAGCAAGCTCAATTGATCTTTGGCATAAAAGGCCGAGTCGTTTCTATCATTCACGGATGAACTACATGCTAAAAAATCATCTAGTCCGAACTACATGCTAAAAAATCATCTAGTCCGTGGAGTTCCTTATTTGACAGAAAAGGTGGCTGAATGTGAAGCTTGTAAATTTAGGAAGCAAACAAGGAAACCATTTCCCGAAAGTAGTTGAAGGGCTCAACAAAATGGAGTGAGTGAAAAGAAAAATAGATCAATCATGGAAATGGCTAGGTGTATGCTTTATCAAAAGCAATTACCAAAGAAGTTTTGGGCTGAAGCTGCAAATACAGTTGTGTTTTTTCAAAATAGAATTCCTACACGAGCTATACAAAATCAAACTCTTTTTGAAGCATGGTTTGTTTTTAAATTTCTAAGGAAGAAACTAGGAGTTTGCAGCCTCCAAAGCAAGGAGTGTTGAGAATGTGCCTTGTTTTTTTTTTTTTTTTTGCTGCTGTCATTATCACTTAAAATAACCAACACTACAATCAATGGAGCACCCTAATGAGAAATTATATATTCAATGTTGATGTATGAATATTATGTTAGACCAGTAACTCTACCAAAGAGGGAACTGTTGACAGAAGCACTAGAATTTAAAATCTGTCTTTACTCCTTTTCGTCTAATATGTAGTACACAGAAACAATTTTAAAACAATGTAGCTTTGCAACGATTCAGTATGGCCTTAATGGCCAGGGTAGACAAGATATAGCAAGATGCAATAGGTCTCTTTGGATAAATTGTTCTCCACAAGCATTTCTAGGAGAAGAAAGTAAGAAGCAAAAAAAAAAAAAATGAGCTTCCAGAAACTAAATTTTTACATTGTTAATCCAAACAGAACTAATGTTAAATTCTGCATCTAAGAAAGAAAACAGTTCAAAATTATCAACAAAACATCAAAATACCGTTAGAAACAAAAGCTGGCTAGCAGTCAAAGAATCACCATATCACATCACACCTGTACTTAGCAGAGCGAGGATCTTGATCAAGATGGTATTGTAAATAAGACAAGTCTTGCACGTCTGTATAGAAATCAAGGTTAAAGGCTGCAACAATCAAACATAAAGTCAGCATATAAATCTGTCACTGTAACCAGAAAAAAGTAAAATAGACCTAAAGTCTAATATCTGAAAATGAGTAATGACTGCACCTAGCTTTCCGTAGCTCTCAATTAAATCAATTTTAGACAAGACATTTATGTGAGGGAGTTCTAGATGTAGCATTGTGGACAAGGATAAAAGCAATGCGCTAATATACTTCCCAGGGTCACTGCAAAGATGGGCATCAATCAAATGCACTGCAGTTAACTGCATAGAATAAACATATAAATGAGTTCATAAAATAACATACGATTTGACACCAGTAAGGCGTAACGAACAGTACTATACCCGTAGGTTCAATTTCTTTATGAGCTTCATGATGACATTCTTGGCATTTGAATGAAGAAAAAAGAGCTCAACTTGGCCAGGAAAATCAAAGAGTAGGTAGTGATCTGAAATGTAAATACTGCCAGGTTACTCTAAGTGTGTTGTTAACTGAAGTAGGGTCTATATAAGAACAATTTTGGAATTGAAAGTTTGATTATTTAGCCTGTACATCTAGTAATTAAGGCACAATAATGCTCTTACCTTTCAGAAGAGGTTCCAATTTTGCTTCCAACCAGTCGATATTTTTCTCAAGATAATCCATGCAATACACAAGACCTGCTTGTACAAGACAAGAAAAACTTCTGAATACATATACAGCAAGGCACCAATACATTAGAGAAGCTGGTGTCACACACCATTGCACACTAAGTAACTTGTTTAACTTCTGGTCATAAATTTACACAGAATAATCAAGAAAACCATCAGCTCATGTCTATACTTTCAGCAGTCCAATACACACAGTAATTGTAAAGGAAAATTTCTTAAAATAAATAACTAGTTTCAACAAAAAAAGGAAGTGGCTTACCCCCATTTGGACCAAGCGAATGTTCCACCATTACATCACTTAGTTTCACAAGATCCTCTATGTTCACAGCACATTCATAGCTATATTCTTCATTAGGGGAAACCATAACAATTGAACTATACAACTAAAATGGGACACATCAATAGAACTATACAACTAAGATGTGTACTTTCGAGAACAACAATGTAAAAGAGAAAGTGGAAAGGATACGGCAATGAATCATTAGCGGGATCCAAATTGATAACAGCAACCTTCCTAAATTCCAAAGCAACGCAAGGCAAATACAATACCCCAAATTAATAAAAAAAACCTACAATCAGCATAATAAGAAATAATTATATATCTAATAATATCCCTTTAGAGAGCAAGGCTTACCTTCCAATGAGTCTTAGAAACTGAGACATGCCATTGCAGTAAGTTGTTTTGCCAGAGCCAGGAGGCCCAACTACTATTTGCCCAAACACCATTTTCCTTCCTTCCTTGTGGTCAAATGCTATCTCCCTATATGATAATAAGTCGAATCAAACCTTGTAAAAGGACAAAGCAGAATCTGAATAGCTGATTTATGTTAACTCAAGGATTCCAACAACCATAAGAGTTCGGAATATTTATGTAAAACCATAAGGACTCCAAATATATTTATGTAACTGAGAGAAAATATGTTTTAAATTGTAATATTTTACTAAAATGATAAAATAAGAAGTATCTCTGAGAAGAAAAACTCTGAACAGCCCAAACAAAGACCGACGCACCTCTAACAGTAGTGTCACTGTCGGCGAAGACCGACGACGATGAAGGCAATCGACGGTGATGCAATCGTCGGAAATAGCAACAACGCAACGTGAGTGTTGTGATGGCTGGCAATTACGACGCGAGCGTTATAATGGGTACGCTGTGATGGTCGGCGACACAGTCGAGCAGGTAGAAAAAAATAAAGACAACACCATGTATGACTTGGAAATGGATATATTAAAATGAATTGTAAATTAAGATTTGAAATTTAAATTTAAAAAAAAAAAAAAAGTGTTTCTTTGAAGAAAAGGAGGAAGGGGCATTCCGAGAATCGAACTCGGGACCTCTCGCACCCAAAGCGAGAATCATACCACTAGACCAAATGCCCTTCTTATTAAATTGTAACAAATTAGTATAAACCATACTTTGCTAGATTGGATGCAAACTCTGGAGTTGCACAGTGTGGGACAGTAACATATTAAATACAAGCTGTCGTCATAATTTGAGTGTTACTGAAGATTGCACACACACACCAAACCCATCATTGTAGGTACTTTATGCTAAATCATACACCCTGATGGTGATCCCGCATCTTTTCCATACACAAATAAAATCGCCAATGCAATATATCATAGCATATTTCACTCCTCCACCTCATACTCCAAATGGTAAACGTAAAAGTAGTGCAACTTAAGAAAATTCAGGTGCCTATACAGTTATAAGTTACCTAAGGGTTGCATTGGAATGCCTTCATCCCTTGTAACTCAAGAAAGATCTGAGATACTGTTTGAAAAGTGGGATTCGACAATGAAAGCAAACCAGCTGGATGTTGAACAACGCAGTGCCATGGAAACCCACGTTACAAAGTAGCTTTCATATGTAATACGTATATTAATGATCTTATATCTGTATCATCAATAAAAGAATTCTATGTGTAACTATTTATCATCCTTTATATCTTGATAATTGTTTTTGGTTTATAATAGATTTGACTTTTTTAATTATATTGATTTTTTTTTTCATAACCATAAAAAATGCGGACACAGGTGGGATAGCTGTATTCTTACTGGTTTTATGTAATCTTAATTAGTCAATTAAGGACTTAGTTGGAGACTTCTGGCTATTCTATAATTTAATTGAATTATACAATAATATATAGAAAGGATTTTGCAAAAGATTTAGGTCAAACGCCAGTGAGTTATGATCGGTAGGGTCATGGTCTCCACCAATCTTGCATTATATCTGAAATAATGATTCTGCATCTTCCAAACTTCATAAAGTAGTAATTATACAAATTTAATGATGATGGTAGAAAACAAAAATCCCCATACCACTGTAATTGGAAGTTACTGATGTATGTACTTGGCACAAAAGTTAAAGTTCAACTTCTTTGTTGCGTACAAATTATGTTATTGTGGTTGTTTCTTGTCTTTTATGTGACGCATTTAACTTAGACAGTTGAAGAAATTAAAAATGTGTAGGAGAAAACGTGAGTTAGGTGGTTAAAATATTAGACAAAATGATTGCGAATGACAGTATATTTGTTGGGGTGTCTGCTTTTGTCTCCTGCCTCCCACATTTCACCACCCCCTTTATCCTTATCTCTTCTTCTTCATCGTTTTGCTCTTCCCCTTACCAAGAAAAATCTACTTAAGCCACACACAGGGATCATATAGCTTGGTTGCACCTTGCTAAGGGGAGAAAATAGGGAAATATGGCATTTGCAGGAACAACTCAGAAGTGCATGGCTTGTGACAAAACAGTTTATCTGGTTGATAAGTTGACTGCGGATAATCGAGTGTTCCACAAGGCTTGCTTCAGATGCCACCACTGCAAAGGAACCCTCAAGGTCAGTCTCTTCTAACCAACCTCTTTGGATTTGTATCTACTGATATATGACTCTAGTTCAGATCTTTCTGTCCCTGGATCTGGTGTCTCTTGTTCATAATTTGAACAAACGAGAGCCATCAATTTCAGCACTTGCTTAATTCGGTGTTTTCATAATTATACATTTTCATCCCAAGACACTTCCTGTCAGAACTCTTGCCAGTTTCTGATATTATCACAATTTCAATGTTTTCGATCATTTCTTCTAATTTTCTTTCCAAAAGCTTATAGTTATATTGCTAAATCTATCTATTGCTCACATTTATTTTATTTTCCTTTTTTTAGTTTGTTCAGATATGTGGATCTAACTCTGCCTTCTCCCTTTCATTTGTTTTTAATCTAAAACTAAAATTGATCTGGAAATCTTTAGTTTTTATATGATTCTCAGGATGTTGTGCTAATTTTCCTGGCAATGTGTATTGATTTTTGTAAAGTTTACTGATTCAAGGCGTGTAATTAGATTTAATTTTTATGAAATATTCTGATTTGGTAATGTATTTGCAGCTTAGCAACTATAACTCTTTTGAGGGAGTTCTTTACTGCAAGCCACACTTCGATCAACTGTTCAAAAGAACTGGTAGTCTTGAGAAAAGCTTCGAAGGTAGTAACAAAGGATCCAAAATCCAATTATTCAAGGCCTCGCTATTTTTTTCTTCTGGAGTCACTTATCTTTATTTCCTTTTGGCTGATCAGGGACACCAAAAATTGCTAAACCAGAGAAGACTGGTGAAGAGGTAACCAATCTTAATCTTGATGCTTACTAATGCACAATAAAAACAGGTTAACACACTCTGTTAAACACAAATTTTACTATTGATCAAAATTTATTGAAAGTTATATAATTTAGTAGATTCATTTCTTAATGAATCTAATCTATAATAAATGTAAATCAGTAATAAAAAATATTTTAGAAAATCAGTTCTTGGCTCTCGCAACATGTTAGTTACCTAGCATTTATCTAATTTTGGGCTGTGTCTGATCAGAAACCTGCAGCAATCAAAGTCTTGAATAAGTTTGGTGGAACCAGAGATAAATGTGCTGGTTGTCAGAAAACAGTGTATCCCACTGAAAAGGTAACAACACCACCTTAAATTTCATCAGACATTCTAGTGCCACCATTCATAAGTGCAAAGAATCCATAGCACCTTGTTATGCCAAGTGCTAAAATTTTCATTCTATTTCAGGAAGGGATATTAAGTTGTATATATTTTGAAATGGTGTAGGTCACTGTGAATGGAACTCCTTATCACAAGAGTTGTTTCAAATGCACTCATGGAGGGTGTGTTATTAGTCCCTCCAACTACATTGCACACGATGGCAAACTCTACTGCAAGCACCACCACATCCAACTGATCAAGGAGAAGGGAAATTTAAGCCAGCTTGAAGGTGACCATGAGAAGAGTGCAATTCAAGAGAAAACCAACGGTGAAGTAGTTGCAGCTGAGACATGAAATGAAATGAAATGCTGGACTTGTGACAGAGTCTGAGAATGAATATTCCCTTCCTCAAGTTCCATATTTCTGTATATCATGTGTTTATGCTATATCTCTCTCATGCTTTACCATTAGTACTGAGTCCAGAACACTCTTCAAAAATATCATATTCTGTTGGGTGGGGTGTGTGGAAATCCTTCATTTTGTTTCTGTTGTGAGTTGTGGATACAAAAATGAGATATCAATGGCATTCCATTCTGAATTTGCTTCAGAAGCCAGTGCTGCAGAATTTCTTAAAACTTTCTCTATGTATTCATATTGCTACAGATAAAGCATCCTAATCTCCAAATTTCGCTTCCCACTTACCATTTGTCACCAAAATCTTCAATGAATGAAACTAATAATTCTATTTCAACTCCGTTTAACATATGCAAAAGCCTGTGGATTCTAGGATAGTCTTGGTAAAACCAGGACCAGTTTTGTCAAAAAATAAAATAAAAAAATTGTCAATGTTTCGGTTTTTATATTTTTTGTTATTCTTTCCCTCGTATATTTTAAATAATCAAGTTCTCTTGTTACCTTTAGATGTAAGTTTTGATTAGAAATTCAAGTTTCATTTAAGTCTTCCATTAAGTAAAATTTTTAACAAATAATATATAAAAGAGAAGACCGATAAAATTATTATTTTATTGTTTTGAGATAATATTATTATCTCTAATATGTTGAAGATTGTTAGTGATGGAAATATAGTTAATTAAGATATATTTGTAAGCAGTAATTCACCAGAACTAAGCAATATTTTCTTTTAGCGTGTTTTTTCTTCTGAGAAAGATCTTTCAGAAAATTAAACCAAGATCTTGAAAGTAGATAAAGATTAAGTTTAAAAAATGGTGATTTTCTTTTTATCAGTGACATACAAAACTTATGTTTTTTTAAATGAATTGTTGTAGTTTTTGGATGCGGATTTCGGGTCTGGTGCATTGAATTATGTTACATCCTTATATTGTTGTAAATTTGTATAGATTTTTTCTCTTGTAGATTTCGTGACTCATGGTTTCTTATAGTTTTCTTCAATTATGACTAATTTATTTAAGTGGGGTAGTTGTTGTTTTGCTTTGAAGTGTTTTATAACTTATTTTTTTATTTAATTCATTTCTATTTATGCATTGCTTGTAATTATTTTTATTTTTTGTTCTTATTTATTTTAATATTTAACAATATGCTGATATTTTTGTTCCTTTATATTTTTATTACTTAATTTAAATAATACATTATTTTTTTATATTTTTAGTCCGAATATTTGAATGACATAAGTGGATAGTTTGAGGTGAGTGAGGAAGTATGTCTAGCTCAGATTGAGGGGTATTTTAATTTTTTTATTGGAAATGTCTTTTTATACTCGGTCTTGGCATGCTCCTTTGTACCTATAAAGTTTCTTTTCTACTCTAAAAGTTTCTTTTGGTGAACGGTCTTCAAAATCAGTTTGAGTATTGAGATTATTTTTTACAATATGGATTAAATCTTTGAGTCAAATATTTCTTTCTTTTTAGTTGGAGGGAGGAGTGTAATTGTAAAGATATTTTGACAATCAAATCAATAGATATATGAGTAAAGATAAAGAGATAATCTCGTTACTTGTTGAGATACTCCTCTATTTAGAGAGATAGTTGTTAGCTCTAGTATTCCTTAAGACCCACTATTATTGGCTTCTTTAGTTGAATGGTTTTGACTAATTGCTATGTTTTTTTATTCATTCCTTATATTTTATATTTCTATTATTTAAATTATTTCCAATGCATAATAGTATATTATTACTTTATTTTTTATTTATTTCTAATTATGCACTGATTATCATTATTTAATTTTATTCTAATAATATATTGATTCTTTTTATTTTTTTTCATTGTTATTACTTAGTTTACTTTCAAAAATATATTGGTTCTTTCATTTCTTTAATTTTATTATTTAATTATTTACTTGTAACATGTTATTTTTAATTCATTAATTTATTTATATTTTTATTCCTTAATTTATTTGTATTTTTGTTGTTTAATCTGTTTTCAGTAATACATCGGTTCATTTTTTATGTTTATTTTGGTTAAAATTATTTATTATGATATATTTATCCACATCCAATTAACTATTAAGTTATTGCTTCAATTTTTATTTTTTTATTACATAAAATATTTTAAATATTATTTTTTTATGATTCAATAAACTTATATAAATAAAGAAGATGAAAAGTAAATAAATTTTAACTCAACAAACTTATATAAAAACTAAATTATATACTGTAATACTATCTTGGTATTTTGGTAATGGGGAATAGACATTAGATAATCTTAAATTTGAACCTACAGATGTTTTATTTGAAAAACACTAATTTGAAGAATTTAGATATTTACTTAGTTATTTTCTTAAACCCGTATGATCTCTTTACCTTCCATTCTACAGTGTACTAACTATGGTTTTTCCGAAACAATGTACTCATCTTCGACATGATCTCATAAACTCATAATATGCTTCCAAAGTTCAATTGACATATTATAAAGCATCTAGTATAGTTTTAAGAAACATTAATTATAAATAAATGTTAATATATGTCATACATTGTCTTAATCTACCATTTATACATATAATCTAAATAAATATTAAGGTAAAGTATAATGACGAGGATGATGAAGTAAGTATGTAACTTCTTTTCATCCAAGTTTCTTGAATTAAAATTTATTTAACTTTTATCTTCTTTATTTGTATAATTTTGTAATCATAAATAATAATATTTAAAATAGTTTATATAATACAAAATAAAAAAAATAATTAAAATAAGAACTTTAAGTAGATAATTGAAAGTCGATTATTCTATCATGTATAATCATTTTACATGAAAGAAACACAAAAGTAATGGATCACTATATCATTATAAACAAATTAAATAAAAAAATATAAATAAATTAAGACATTAAAAAAAACATAATATATTACAAGTCAATAATTAAGTAACAAAAACTTTAAAAATAAAAGCATTAATATACAAGTAAATTATATCATAAAACTATAAAATAATAAAAACAACAATAACCATAAAAGTAAATTAAATAATATAAAAATAAAAATAATTAGTGCGTATGAAGATAAATTAAATAAAAAAAGTAAAATAGTAGATTATGCAAAAATAAATAAAATATCAATAATCATATGTAAGCTTATTAAAATTAATTAAATACAGTTTAATTTTATTCTTCTCGTCTTTCTCTTTTAGTAATGAAACTATGAGAATTTGATATAAGTTCGAGATTTAATAATAATAATAATAATATATTTTATAGTTATTTTATAATATTTAAGGAACTTAACAACATGTTAATTCATAATATTACAAACCCGTATATTCATGCAATCTAACGATATACTTTTTTGATAATCTTTTTTTGTTTTTCTTAAAATAGTCAGTACTTTTAATATGTATTTCGTTTATAGTTTATTTACACTTCAACATGTACTTTATTTAATTTTGTCTATATATATATATATATATATATATATATTTGTTGGTGATGGGTGAATGCTGATAAAAATAAAACAAAGTTCACTCTAATGGAAACGCGCTTTCATTTTAATTACTTTGTAATGGTGTATACAGACACTTTTGGTTGTTTTAACATGCATGCGTCATATGGAAAATTTATCAAATCAGAATCTGTGGTCATCGTATTGAAAAAACTGAAAAAAAAAGGAAAAAAGTGGTGACAATCAATGAATTTTTGAATGTTTAGAATTCACGTAATTATCAAATGTAGTTATTAAATGTAACGTTGGATGTTGGCGTTTTGGTTTAATTCAAGTTTTTATTAAATGGTTATCTGAATTAAATATAAAAATTAAATGTATTTTTTGTTTCGTTGGATTTTAGTTTATTATAAAATTTGAACTAAAATAAATTGTGATTCAATTCACTTTTTTTATTTTTTACCATTAAATATTTAAATATTTTAAAATTACAAAACATTCTTTTAAAATGTTAAATATTTTACAATAAAATTTCTCAAATTAAAAATGTGCTATACCTTTTTAAGATTATTATTATATTCATGATTTTAATTTGATCTAAATATTGATAAATCAATTATTTGTTTGTATGAAGAAGTTAAAGCTTTTAGTCTTAGACAAAAAAAAGCGAAACATTGTCAAAAGTTTCACTTTTAAAGTAATACTTGAAAGTAAACCTCATTGTATATTTCCTCAATGAAAATTAATTCTTAGATTTCATATTTGTAGTGATAATAAATAATAGTTTATTAATTTTAGACGAAGATTAAAAAATATAATCAATAATTTGTTAAAAAATGACGTGATGTAATCAGTAATCTCCTGCAAGCTCTATTTGTGTTCTCGCATTCTTTTTTTTAACTTTTTCTTTTTTTAATATATTTTCTCTATATCTTCTTTCTTTAAGAATCTGATCAATTATATAATAAATACAAAATTAGAATTCATTTTTTATCTGTAATTTTTAATTATAATAAGTTGTTATTTATTTTAAAGATTTCTTATTTTTTTTTCATGTTTTGATCATCAACCTTAGGACGAAAAAATTGAAAAAAGTAATAATCTTAATTTATTCTATGATATTAAAACTTTTAGTTATATTTGATTAATTTATTATATATCCTTAGATTTTGAAGTTGTATGACTGTTTAATTTTGTAATTGTCTTGATATTTAATTTTTCAGGATAAGATAGTTTCAATATTGATTATATGTTATTTGAATAAGTATAAATATTAGAATTTGATAGGTTGGTAATTAAGCATTACTTTTATGTATTAAAAAATTTGAATATTGATGGAATGATAGTTTGATATTTTTTATTCCATTAATGATGATAATGATAAAATGTGACTGAGATTGATGTCATATAATTTAGATAATGTATGAGTTGTTACATGATTGTACATTAAGTATGACATGTCTATCTTTTAACATATATATCTAAGTCAAGTAGATTAAGATATCTAGTCAGGTGGTGAAAAATTTATATACCACAAAGACCGCTGGTCATACTGAGTATTAAATGTTTGAACTTATCTTATAGTCTGATAAATGGATAAGGTGTTATTCTTTGGTAAGAGATCTATGTATAACCTTTATGTATGATTTTAATATGAATACTTAAAATAAAATAAATTGTTACAATTCATATATTTGAAATGAGATTAAAATATTCAATATAATGACTCAAATGAAGTTAGTATGAGAATGAAATATGTATGATTGAATGAACTCAAAAAATGAGATAATGAAAAATAAATTAATGTGTGAGTTTTACAAGTAACCTGTATTTTAAAACTTTATATGTCAATTTTTAAATAAATTCAAACTCTTATGAATAACTAATATGATTTTTTTTTTGCATGTATTGAATATATTATAAAAAAAAATGTTAGCTTATTTTATCTTATTGTGAAGTGCAATGATAATAATGCAAGAATATTTGAAAAGATTATAAATTTTTATTTTAAAGTTTATTTTGTAAATAGTTATATTTATACAAATCTATAAGTTTTAAGTGTGTATAAGAAATATTTTATATTTTAAAATATCATAGACCCTTTGGTACATTTATTATCAAGTTAACTATATAGATTACGAGACGTTACATAATTAATTTGTAATCAATATTTCATTAATAAGACCCTTTAAAATTTTCTTAAAACATTGACGTAATTTAAAAAATAAAGTAAACTAATATAAACGTTTTGGCCTCCTTATTATATAGATTACTTAATATTTGTATGAAAAAGCCTTGTCCTCTTTTTGATCCACCTCTTGTTAGCTCAGTCACCGCAAATGTTATTAAATTGTAGTTATATATTAATTTTTATTATTTCCTTTATCATGGTATCAAAATTTGTTTAAAGACTTATACCATACAAATGAAAAATTTGTTTTACCTTCTTCAAATGTACTATCACTTCTACTCCTACTCCTACTGTATCATCTTAAGATGATGAAAACTATCATTGACATTTGTAATTAATGCAGAATGTGAGAAGTCACACAAAAAGTGAAGAATACTAGAATTTGCAAACCACTTATTTTGATATTGCATTATATATGACTACTGGTAAATTGCAAGCAGGAAATTATCATCAACATGTGTAATTAATGCAGAATGAGAGTGTCAAAGTTAAAGTGAAGAAGATTAAAAAGTTGCAAACAATTTTTTTTATATTGAATTATTTCGTTGTTTCAGAAATCAAAGCACCATAGTAAGTAAAAAAAATGGTCGGATTGGAGTATAAAAAAATTATTTCATTCAATGAATAAAAATTCAGATAAATTAACTCAACGTCAATTACTGAAACTAATTACATTATCAATTTTTTTTAGACAGAATAAATTGTCCTTAAACTTCATTCTTTATTGTGTGCGTATATATATATATATATATATATATATATATATATATATATATATATATATATATAAAGTTATTTTCTTATTTAACCAAAGAAAATAATGTTTTGAAAATAATCGAGTCTCCTACCAAAATTCAATCCTTCTTACAATTTTATATACAATAAATGTTTATGATATATCCTTATTAGTTTATTAAAATTTTAAAAAATCAGTTTGATAAAGTTGATATTGACTCAAGCGTTAAAATATTTTTACATGTTTTCACCACTAACTTGTATTATGTATTAGAGATTAATGGTGAATTATGAGAATATTGTAAGTTTAATTTTTAAATATTGTGATTGGCATCATCCCTTGGATAACAAGGTCATTCATAAGGTTGAACAAATATTACTTCACGGGAATCTTAATTTTATTATCTTTAATATGATTTATTTTATATTTAAAATGACATCTAATTTATAATGACGAAAGTAAAAAATTAACATTTTCTTTTCTTTTCCTATTACAATTCTTAAGCTATAATACATTGTAATGGACTTTATTATATAAATGTTGTAATTTCGCATAAAATGAATATATTTAAAAAATAATACAAAAATAGGTAAGTTATGTTTGAGTACGATAACTTCATTATTCAGAATTTGTCACTACGGAAAACAAATTTATTTCCAACACAAAGAAATCAAGAAAATTATCAAAAAATAATACGACTTTGATTGTAAAAAGTCAAGTAAAGAAGTTCTACTGATTTAAACTAAATATATATATATATATATATATATATATATATATATATATATATATATATAAATAAATAATTAATTAGAGTCATAAGAAGATATAGCACAATTAAAGCGTAAAAATAATATATAAAAGTTATACATAAATGTGATTACTTTTGTATTGAAATGTGTCATCCTATAAGGACTTTGACTTTTTAAAAAAAAAAAAGTTAAAATCAGTAATTAAGGTAAATCAAAGTTGTATTAAATAAGCACGAATTCTTCGTTTGATCTTTGACCAAAAGCGTGTTTTTTTCTTAAGTGTTTTTTTTTTTTTAAATAAAATCTTTTTT
>Ga0209700_105367_pt1 | contig 21676 bp, 6 predicted proteins | sample SiratroredBW_FD_187528 | JGI IMG/M metagenome (GOLD analysis project Ga0209700, IMG submission 187528) | Root nodule microbial communities of legume samples collected from California, USA - Siratro red BW (SPAdes) (version 2) | ecosystem: Host-associated > Plants > Roots > Nodule | place: USA... | reverse complement strand
TATATTAAAAAACCTTTTTTTTTTTTTTTTTTTTTAAAGAATCTCTAATATTTTGGAGAATTAATCCTAAAAGAAAAGAAAACTGAGCCAGTGGATTTTTTAGTTATAGTTGCTCAAATGAAAGGTTTTTTCACTAAACATGTGTAATCTTTCTAAAATTTATTGAATGGGGTAAATTTTAGTTATAGGAATAAGAAATTTGTACTTTTAAAATATGAGTTCAAAATAAAGTTATTTAGAGAAAAAAAATCGTGTTTTGAAAACACGATTTTTAATATTTTTTTTTAAGAAAGTTAACTTTTTATTCTTTTTAGTATTGTACAATTCACTTCTCCTTCATTTTAATTTTTATGTTTTATAAACTTTTATATAAAAGTTTTTTTTTTCAAATGTTTTATCTAGTAATTTGATTAATTAATTTTTTAACTTTTCAACTTTTGTGTAAACATTTTTTTATTTTGAGATATTTTTAATAATTTGATTAATAAATTAAATTTAAAAATTTCTAATATTTTTACTTTCTAAAGTTTGTTTTGTCTTTTTTTTTTTAACCTTTTACATAAATATTTTTTATTTTATTTTTTTGGATAATTTGATTATTAAAATTAATATGTGATTCTTACGGTTATATATATATATATATATGACAATATTTTAGTATTTAAATTTTAATTTATTAATAAAATAATTAGAAAAAGATTTTAAAATAAAAAAATGTTTATTGAAATAGAAAAAAGATAATTATAAAAAATTTGGTAAAAAAGTGAAATGATGTGTCTGGAGTATACTTCATTAAAAAAACTTATATTTTGAAGCACGATTTCCTTTAAATGTAGAAATGTGATTTTGAAGATACGACTTTGTCCTGGAGTCGTGCTTTTAAAGTGTTAGTAATCTATTTATTTAATTTTTAAAACATTTACCTAATTCTGTAATTTTCTTAAAAAATTACATCCATGTAATAAAAAAACCACGTATTGTTAAGTGTAAAATTTATTATATATATATATATATATATATATATATATATATATATATATATATATATATAACTGCTCTGTCAAATTTGATGAAAATGACCTATTCTTAATGTTTTTTCACTTAAAATTAAATCCATAATCTGTCAGTGTTTTTGAGGTATTAAAATTGATGACTAAAGAAAGATTAAGATTTTTTTTTGTTTTAAATTATTGTTAAATTGAAATTGTGAGAAAAAAAATTGAATTAAGTACCTTTGAGCTCTGAACCACCTTGAGAGTTGATATAATTGCATAGTTTCATTGGTCATATGGCATACCATAAGATGAAGGTTACGCGGTCGCACCACCCAAGCAAACCTCATGAACGATGCTGAATAAACACACATAACTGCACTACTACAATTCATTTATTTTAGAAATTGATTTAGCAGTTAAACATGCTAAATCTATACAAATCAAATTTTAAATATGTTACACACACTCTTCAAATATTTTTTGAATTAGTTTCGTCCCTTTAAACATATTTTTTAGGTCTCTCTAACTATTGACCACATAAATTTAATTATTGTTTTTACAATACATAAAATTATATGAAATAAAAAAATAATATATTTTTATTTATAAGAAGTTAGAAGACAACGTAATAAGAAATGCAAACACATAATATAATTATATTCTCACTACTATTAATAATGATTTTAACACTGAATGTCAATTAAAAATATTTTGTTTGGATGTATAATTAATACTATATTCAAACTGTTGTTCTAGTCGTTTATATGTCGATATTGTTGAAAATAAACTTGAAACATATGTTTAAATATCTAAGTTTTACAAAGAACGCAAATAATATAAATTTTGTAAAAAGGTATTTAATATTTAGAAATTTTAACAAGAAACCTTATATAAATAGGAAATAAAGGCAATAATTAAATTGCAAAATGTTTCTCAAAGATGTTAACAGTAATTAACCTCCAGTCATATTGAGAGATATCGTTTCCGGTGGTTTCTGTGTGTCCATTGCTGCCTGATAAATAATGGTAAAAAAATGGTTCAAATTAGTGTACAACTAAATATTTGCTTTGATCAGAGGGAAAATTATTAGATGAATTATCATCATATTTGTCTATTTTTTAGCCACAACTTAATAATTTAGTAATTTTACTGTTGATCAAGAGTAACAATAAATTTAAAGCCATATATTGTTTTGAATATGAGAAAAAAAATTATTTAGAAATAAATGATAATATATAATAGATAGGCTTAATTAAATTTTAACTATAATATTTTTATTTGAGTTTTTATTAGAAAGTCTGTTCACAATATTTTTATTCTTATCCAAGTATTTTACTGGTTTATTTTTGTCATGAATGATATCTTTTTGTCTTTAGTTCACCAATCAACTCATTCATTCCATCTTTATATTTATTCTAATTCATTGGTTAACTCATTTTTCTCCTCTCTAAGAATGAATCGATCAATAAATTGAAAAAGTGCAAATTAATCATGAAGTTAAAGATGAAAATACGTAAGTAACAACTATATCATTTTATCGATGGATATTACTTAGATAAAAATAACAATATTTTAAATGCTCAATAAATAATTTTTTTAATAAAAACTTAAATAAAATGTGCAAATTTAGAAATTGCTTTAAATTGAATTCAACCTAATAGATAAATTAGAGTGAGATTGAAGAAATAGACCATAATAAGTTTCGAGCAATAACAATTTATTAATATATATTGACAATTTACCGCAAGAGGAAGGGCCCAGTTGAAGGTAGGACCCCAAAAATGAGTTGTTTTGAGACCTGTGGGACTATTCCAAAAAGAACGAAGGATGTTCATCTTCCCAACTATTATTTTGCACCCTGCACAGAGACAAATACATTACATTTTTTATTTTCTTTACCCACTCAACATCAATTATATATGTTCCAATTAAATTTTTAATATTTTATTTGATCAAACTTATCATTTTAAATATATTAAACAAAAGCTTTTAGCGTTGTACCTAATATTATTATTCTTTCTTATATTTTGTGTTGAACTATTTTTTGTTCTTATGAAACTGTATAACTATAACTATTAGTTACCTCTTTTGTCCTCCCTAGTTAAAAAATAAATAAAAAATAGAATAGATGTATATAGATGAGTTTAGATATAACTAAAATTAACTTAAACATAATCTAGATGGAGATCTCACAAGAATGAGAACTAAATCAACTCATATAAGGGAATGACATCACTATTAACCTAAAACTTTAAGGTTTTAGGTTTGTGGGTCTTCTTTCTTGTATGTTGTTCAACTTTCTATAAGGCTTTAGGCTTGTGGGTCTTCTTTCTTATATGTTGCTCAACTTTCTCATTTCTATTCAATGTGAGACTTAGACTCATACTTGAATACCTAACAATCTTCCCCACCACATTAATACATTCCTCCTCGAGCGAAAGCCGATACAGGATCTAGGATCCTCCACCACATTGATACATTCCCCCTCGAGCGAAAGCAATCTCAAACCCGAGTACATTATTCATGACCCCTCACTTGTATCGCCGTTCACACATTTATACGGGACACGCAACGGCTCTGATACCCCACTTGTTGGGAGAATCCGGGAGGAGAAACCGGAGAGATCTCACAAGAATGAAAACTTAAGTCAACCCATATAAGGGAATGACACCACCATCAACCCAAAACCTTAAGACTTTAGAGTTGTAGGTCTTCTTTCTTATATGTTGCTCAACTTTCTCATTCCTACCTAATATAAAACTTCGCCTCATACTTGAATATTTAATATATATAAACTAATTATAAATTTTTCACTTGAATATTTAACATATATAAACTAATTATAAATTTTTCACATGTTTTTTTAAATATATGTATAGAAAATCTGGCCGTGTAAGACATCTACTCCATTACTTCATAACATTCATAACATTCAAGATAGAATGAAACCTTTGTTTTGATGAATTGCATATATAAAATAAAGAAAAAGAGTCATATATTCATAACAAAGATACAATTCCATGATATTGTTTCTTGAGTTGTAAAATTTTATCTTCTCATAGCTAAATATTGAATAACAGAGAAGAGTGAAAAAAATTGATCCTTCTGAGACTAGTTGAAACAAGAAAAGGGTATGAAGAATTAACAAGAAAACATTACCTGAAGATTAGGTTAAGAGATCAATTGAAACTACCCTCTTGTTCTTGGTTGGCTTCAGTTTCAAAGGCACAACCTCTTCTTCAACTTACAGGAAAAGCATGAGGAAGAAGCCAATGAAGTGACTCAGAATATCCTCTGAATCCAAGTATTTAAGAACAGGATAAAAGCTTTCGCACTGAAATTACATTATTGTCCTTTGGTGGTAGTTGCGTGTCTCTTTCTCCACTTCTGGAAAGGTAATGTTACTATAATTGTTTGAAACTTAATAATGTATGTACGTAACTTCAGCTTCTGCCTAAACGAAAATGGTTATAAATTTTAACTTTTATCAAAACTAAAATGAATTATTTTGTGTCTATTCAATGACACAGTGAATAAATTAAATTTATTAATTTAATTATAATTAATGAACATGTTGTGTGAAAAAAAAATCTCTAGGTTTTTTTTTATTGATTCTTTCAACTCTATTGGATCACAAAATGTAATTACTTAAATTCCAAATATAATTTCTATCATATTAAATATAAAAGTAATTATTTTTCAAAAGTAAAAATCCAAAACGTGATCCACATCGCTCTAATATAAAGAAAGCAGATAATGATCTGATGTAAGACCATATTCAGCGTATCTATTTAAGACCAATCCTCATGCTAATTTATTTTAAATAGTCTTATTCCTGTGTCATTTTTATAGCATCTCTTTCAAATTGCTGCGACAAATTCAAACTGAGCAAACATGGGACCAAAAGAGATTCAGAGTTGTAAAACGGGTTAATGGCCATTTTAATATGCTTTACAAAATAAAAAATAGAATAAAATATTTAAAAATATAAACATATTAATGAAATTAATTTTAATTTTAAATACAATAATGTAATGTATAAATTATAATATATGTCTGTATTAATGAAATAAGTTTTAAATACTTTTGTCATAATACTTGTATTTTTTTAACATAATGAGTTAGTGTCTAGACTTATATACTAATTTAGTCTACTTCCATTTAGAATACGGATTGAATGAATTAAACAAAAAATAACTCGATCCAATTTAAGTTGATTTAGAACATGGATTGGACACACCTTAAGAAAAACCCTAATTTACTTTAAGTCATAATTTATTTGATTTGATTAGTTTACGTTGCAAAACTTACCAAAATTATGGACTCAATTTTGACTTCACTAACGATTTATTTAATTAATCCCACAAGGACCTCATAATTTTATCCCCTAAAAGGACAAAGTTTCTATCCAATGGTGAGGAGTGGCCTTAATGGAGGGAACAAAGTCTTCATATAATATAGTTTTGTGGTTCTATACGTCTTCCCCAACCAACTGGCTTGGAAGAGATAAGTTCAATGACATTTACGATAGGTTTGTTCTGGGGCAATGACATATACTTTAATTTAGTATTCATAACACAGAGAAGCTCCAGCAAACTAGCACATGCTTTTTTATTTTTTAAAGGAAAAAACCCACCACAATGCTAAATAATTAAAATTCCTCCAAATATATTTGAACGATTATTTGATTTGATTGTTGAATATCAAAACATTAGAACGAGCGTATTTATAAGAACAGAAAGTAAAAAATATCTTTTAAAAAGCTTAACTTATATATATATATATATTTATATTTTTTTTTCTTAAGTTCTTCCGGTGTAAGAAACATGATTCATTGCAACTTATATCTCAATTTTGTAATTTTAATATTAATTATACTTTTAATCAATGTAAATAACTTCTAAAAATCCACGAACTCCAAGAATAATCCATATTTTCATAGTTAATATATGTAGGTAACACTTAAATATTGTAGAATATATATATATATATATATATGAATAATATATTTATAGAAAACCCACGAACTTTTTCTATGGAATTTTTTCATAGCTTTTTCTATGAGAATTTTCTCATAAATTTTAATCGATAAATTTCCGCAACTTCTAAAAAACCGAAACAAGTCAATTTTTTTCATGTAATTCAAATAACCTTTTGCATTATCCCAATTTAAACACGGGCGTGTATGAAAAATTGAGATAATATATTCAACTAAAATATAATAATGTGAAGACTAGAGAGTTTATAAATAATAAAAAAAAAAACTAGGACAAACATTATGAGAAAAACAAGCTCAGTTACGTAGTCTTATCATTTAGCCTGTTCAGGCCTGTAAAGTTACTCGTTATGATTTCATCTCAAATTTAAGTTATTTTTCACCTTTTTTTAAACACTTTTTTTTTTTTTTCTTTTTCTCATGTTTTGGAAGTAGTTTTGATTCTGAAAGCGGTTTCATTCACTCCATCCACATAAAAACTATGGAAAAGCGTCAAGCCGAGGCCTTTTCCATGCATTACCAAGACAATCGACTTCAGACGTCTTCCTCCCCCTAATATGTTCTTCCTGCACTTTAATAAAAAAATTTAATACTACAATTATTCTTATATCCTTATATGAAAATTGGATGACATCTCATTGACAATCGGATGGCCTGCTCATCCGGTTGTCAATTTTATTTTAAATGAAAATCAGATGTGGTGTCATCCAGTTTTCATATAAAGACAATTGTGATATCAAAATTTTTTATTAGGGTATAGAAAAAATGTATTGGGGTATACTAAGAACTCGTGTCAAACTCATACCTCTTATATTGGTCCAATTTTAAAAGTTATTGCTTTATTATTTATTTTACACACACTAAATTTTGTAAAATTGATTGGGGAATCTTATGGATATAGGTAACGTTATATTTTGGTAGATAGGAATCTAATTTTACACTTACAAGGAATTGTACTATGAAAAGTCATTATTAAATCTTATAAAAATTTACTTTCATGACAAATTCAATCATTTCATTTTAGCTATAAATGTAGGGTCATTAACTATTCATTCACCAAATATTTAATTATTACTTTCACAAAAAGATTTCTTCATCTAGTATGAATGATCACTAAATTGTACTTAACAATTTTTGTCAGTCAAATAATTAATTTAGTTGAGGTTTATTAAGACATGATCTTATCAATTTTAAAATAAGTCATGTGATGTTGATTTATTTTATCAATATCTAGTATATATGACTAATATTAGGAATTCATATTGATATATCAAAATCAAAGATGATGATAACATCTATTATATAGTTGGTTTTGCAAAAAGATACAAAATTCACACAAGTTTGAACTTATCGTGTTAATCTAAGAACAATATAATTAAAAAAAAAACTAATTCCAACACTTGGGAGCACGTAAAAAAAAATTGAATTATTCTTTAAAGATTGAGTGATTGTTTAAAGATTGAGTGATTGTATGTTCTTTGTCATTATCTTCTGTGCTTATGTTTTAAAGACCAATGTTATCTCTTTTCTTAGTTCTCAATATTTATTTTTTATCCATAGTGAATGTTGTATGTTTCATATTGTATAGGCTTTATTCCAATAATCACAATTTTATTCAAAATTACTTCCCAATTTTAGAACATAATACATTTCTAAGACTTTTTAAAACAAAGAAACCTCCAAAACACAACAATTAAAAAACACACGTAATTATCTTCATACGTTCCATTTGTATTTATAGTTCAGCGTAAAAACGTATTAATAATTTCTTCCATTGATCTTCTTAAACGTGCCATTAAATTTCATGAAACCATAACAATTAACATCATTCTTCAAACTTATCATTTGCTATAGGTCCTCATTAATGGATACCTCCCTAGCCTCATACTTAATTGAACCATTAACCATGAATCTTGGTTCATGGTAATATAACTTCTTTAGCTCTAAATCACGTTGAACCCCAATAATAGTCACACCTTCTCTTTGAAAGTTAACTATGAGAAGTCAAAAGTTATCCTAAAAACTTTAGGACAAGTTGAATGAAAGTACACACCTTCCACACATTGCATCGTAGTTCCATTCACATGTAAGACTGCCATGAACAAGTTACCATAGTTCAATCCATCTAAAGGGCCAATTTGATTCATTCCAACGATAATAAATGCACAATTAATCGGTTTCTTTCATGGAATGCATATTTGCAAATGTCTATTCTACAAATTATAAATGCATAACACGAGACTATGTTCTTGAGCGGAGTGCCAACCTACATGATTATTGATTATATGACCCTTACATCAACCCCTTGAGCAGAGTGCAAACCCACATGTGACGATCCAGACTGAATCTGCCCCTATCAATGCTCGAGAATCAACCAACACACTCTACAAGGCACTATTCAATCACATTATTTCCTAGACGTTGGTCAAAATTCTTGAGTAAAGTGTCAACCCACATGTGATGGCTTAGCTTGAATTTGCTTTAGATTAAACCCACACAAAGCATAAGGCACTATTCACCCACATGAATATTTGAACATTATATCAGCCCATTAAGTAGAATGTCAACCCACATGTATTGGCCTAAATTGAATATGCCATAATTAACACTTGACAATTAACCAACATACTTTGTGAGGCACTATTCAACCACATTATTGCCTGACATGGGCCCGTTAGACTATTAGAAGATTTAATAACCATTAGACGGTCTAATCATGTTAGATAATTCAAGGCTCCTTTAGATAATCTCATGATCTAGTATGGTTTTGATGATAACAAACACTTTAAGTAATTATTTGGAATTCAATGAAATTGTTTTGTGCTAAGGAATTATGTAGTTTTTAGCATTAGATGGTCAACCCTGGATTAGATGAACAAACTATTGTGTAGTGAGTAATCTCGGTAGTAATGTGATATATGTAATACAAAGGTACATATGACATAAATGATTCTCAATATCTTGACGATCAAGGTATCAAGTATTTATCTGAATGATCATATTAGTATACAACCGAGGCATGAAGGTTTGATGTATTCAACCAAGGTATTATTGATCATCACAAAATTTAACAATTGAAGTTTAACAAGTATGGTAGGTGATGTCAGATAGATATAATGGAGTCAGAATATAACTGATATTTCGTGATAACTCAGAATCTAACACACCCTAATTCAATGCGTAATAGGTAAAGTTGGTTATGTTAACTGAGATGCAATATTGACTTGGAATCCAAAAGAGGCACTATGCTCACTTGGTACAACTATGACATTTTTCCCTAAGGAGGTTTTGGCCAAGGAGGTTTTAACAATACACTTTTTGAATGAAATTGAAACTTTTTTAGACACGAGTATTTCCCTTCCACGGAACCGACCGTGTAATATGCAAACCGCTTTTAACCAAAAAGTCTGACACACACAGAACCGATTGTAAAGTGTATAAATGACTACAACTTAATAAAAAAAGCTAAACACTTACGGAACTGACCGTGAAGTGTATAAATGACTATAACTTTTAATAATAAAAGCTAAATATTCACGGAATCGACCGTGAAGTGTATAAACGACTACAACTTTTAATAAAAAAAGCTAAACACTCATGAAACTGACCGTAAAGTATATAAACGATCAAGCTTTTAACAAAAAAGCTAAATACTCACGGAACCAAGTATAAAGTATGTAGAAAACTGTTTTGGCTGAAATACAAGAGGGGGAGTGAATTGGATTTCAAAATCTTTTTCAAAACTATTTGAACTTTTAAGAAAATGCAAGTCTGTTTGATAGACTGGATCTTTATTTACTTTAATGAACAGTGCAGTAGAATGAATCAGTAAATAGAACTCAATCAAGTCACAGCACAATACAGCAACCCAAACAGATTTATCAGAATTCAAATGGTTTAGACAGACTTGATTAATATGCAATTGAGGAAGCGATCTCATTAACTACACTGAAACAGAAAGAAGTTAACAACACAAAATGAACTGGTTAGATTCAGTCCAGTTAACAATTCTAATTATTAAGAACCAATCAAGAATAAAATTCTTTTTTATAAAAGAAACAATTGTTAAAAGATGATTAAGTCTTAAACCAATAGAGTCCAGTTATTGATTCTGAAAATAGTTTTAGTACACAGTGAACCAAACAATTAAATCAGTGATCAAGATAGAGAAAGAAGATTCAAGAACACAAAGATTTTTATCTTGGTTCACCCAACAAAACGGGCTACATCCAATCCCTCACACATAGTAAGGATTTCACTAAAAATGATCAACCTGATCAAGTTTACAACACTTGCCCACAACAAGAATACACTGCACACCGCAGCAACCACTGCTGAACCTAAAACAGACCAAGAAACCACATAGAGTCCACTGTGTGCTCCAAGAACACCCTTGCTGAAACATACAGGAAGTCGTAGTTATACAAAATCCATTATATAACCCAGAAACGCCTCACTACTCCCCGTAGTAGACCACTGCTGAACCTACAGCAGAACAAGAAACCACACAGAAACCCACTGTGTGTTTCAAGAACACCCTTGTTGAAACCTACAACAAGTCGCAATTATACAGAATCCACTGTATAACCAAGAAACGCCTCACACTTCTCCCAGCAGTAGGTAAAACACCAGTACAGACTCACTGTACAAGAATTACACTCCAGTAATTCAAGAACTCAGTAGCAGTTTCAATACAGATGAAAGATTTATACAGAAATCAACTAACACAAGAACCTCTATACAACAGATCAGAAATGTAAGAAGAAACAGATATAGAGTGCTTAGGCTGAGGTAAGATCAATGATGTAGAAATGTGCAGTCAGTTTCCAAGCTCCAGCAGAATGTAGAAATTCAGTTCTTGATGAATTCTTTGAAAACTTCAAATTGATCTTGATCTCAAAAAGTGTGGTAGCGTTTTCTCTTACTTGAAAAATCCCAAATCAAATTAGTGTAGTATGTTCGAAAATTCTCTCTATGTCTTCTTTTGAAAATGCACCAGCTATATAAACAGCTGTAGTGACAATTGTCAATCTTTAGTCGATTGATTTGACACTCAGTCGACTAAATTTTAAAAGTCAGTTAAAACGGTTTATCAAAATCTAAAATCTGATTTTAGTGATTTTTAAAACCCTGCTAAAGCCAATTTTCACAATGGAGCTTATCAATGATCAACACATTCATCACCACAGATTTTAACCTCAATCTAGACACACCAAAACCACCTAAAGCCTAGACCCAAAACTTCAATCTCCATGCATCTTCACTTGAAAACACTTGGTCTTGACTTGGTCAACTTGGCTGGTTTCTTCAGATTAACTCAGCAGCTTTAGTTGTAATTGGTTTGGCTTCATCAAATCAAAATAGCATCTCCTGGTGCTAACAAAGTATATAAATGGTTAAGCCTTTTAAGTGAAAAAGCTTACATGCTCATGGAACCGATCATAAAATGTATACACGATCAAGCTTTTAACCAAGTATTAGCGGAACCATCACTAAAGTGTATGAATAAATTGCTTTTAAACAAAAAAAAAAGGCTTGAAATGACTCTAAAACAGACATCAAAGCATACAAGTTTGTTTTTAAAAAAGACCAAAAATATAGAGTGTAACATCCCATATTTTTCATATGATAGGAACTTTATTACATAAAATTATATAATATACTTGGATATAAAAATCCATACATTCATCATGTGTTTCAAAATATACTTTTCTAAATAAGATTTAATAAAATTATCTTCGTAAAATTACAAATAAAATAAAATAAAATAAAATAAAGCTTCTCCAATAATTCACTTGGGACTCACACCACCTGTCAAATCCTCTGCTCACGTGTAATATACACATGATCGCAGTTTTAAAAACAAAACAAACAACACACAAAAATAAGGGTAAGCTAGAGAGTTTTAAAAAAATATATATTTTCATAAATTGGATTTTTATCTCAACAAAACAACAATAATTAAATCTTTCATAATTGATCTCACATCATTCATACACTGACTGACAAACAAAGACACTAGACTCTCTGCTTCCGAAAGACACTCGTGCATTGAGTTAGACTCAGAGGTGTGCACCTGTCATATACCACCCAACTGTTCCGATCAGGCTCATATTTCAAACCTCATAACAGTCTATTCCGGTCGGGCTCATATTTCAAACCTCGGATCCCATATGCACATGGTTAATTCATATGTCCTATTCCGATCGGGCTCATATTTCAAACCTCGGACAAGACTATATGAACCTCCTTCGACTCTTCACCAATTGGCAATCTTCATCTATGTGAATCCAATGTACCAGTAGAGTCAGCAGTGGTGGCTCAAGACTTTAGAAGGCCTAAAGCGAATAAAAAAATAGGCCTTTTTTAAATTAATAAAATAATTAAATTATGATATTTTTAATATTAGAACAATTTTGTCTTGTAATTTCATTCTCGTTATTCTGGGTTTGTGTTACTATCATGAGTTTGAGAATCAAAATTATTATCCTAAGTTTGAAAATCAAAATTATTATCTTTGTTGACTATTTTATTATTGTCTTCACCTATATTTATATTACTATTTTCACTTAAATTTATATTGTTATGTTCTTCATTTAAAGAAGACTCACCTGCATTTTCTAATTCATTTTTTTTGTTTATTTTTATAAATTTATCCATAGTCCCTTTTTGTGATTCAACAAAAAGTTAAAAAATTAAAAATTATAATATATATCACATTGAATATAACTTATAAGTTAAAAAGATAAAACCCGATTGTCAAGACAATAAACTTGATCGTAGAGTCTCAAGTCTCCTATTATGATTCGATCATGTCTTTTGGTATGTCTTTAAATATAATTTGTAACTTCTATTATCTTTCGATCCTGTCTTTGGTATGTCTTTAAATATAATTTGCAACTTCTAATTTCTCTTCCTTAAACATGCACAAATTATTTTAAGATTAATTAAACAATAAAAAAAATTCGGATCAATTGATCAATCTCATATTATTTTTACAAAATATTGATCACTCAAAAGGAGTCAAAGTGAACACAAATTCTTCCTCAATCAATCTACTGCTCAAAATCTCTAAGTAAAGACACGCACATAAATGCACACTATAGAATGATAAATATGAAATGAAAGAAAATTGAAATTGAAAATAAATTGAAATAATATTATGGAAGGAACAAGGAAACAGAGGAAGAAAGAGGAAGAAAGGAGATAAGTGAAGACAGAAGAAGAGTTAGACAATTATAGGATAAAGAGATGATATCAATCTATTGAAATATAGGGAAGAGATAAATTAGAAAGTTGGAATATAGGGAAGAGATAAATTAGAAAGTTGGAATATAGGGAAGAGATAAATTAGAAAGTTTTGATAGAAAAAATTTCTTGACTCTTCAATTTTTTTTTAAATATTATTAATTTATTATAAGAAAGTTTTAAGAATATTATTCATTAAATAATATCTATAGTACCAATATAAATTTAAAATCATTAAATAATATTTATAGCACCAATGTAAATTTAAAGTAAGTTAAAATATTTAAATTTTTAATTAAAATTTTGTTAGTATAATTTTAAAATTAAATATTTTTTATTTAATTATAATATATGAGTATTAAATTTTTTTGAGGCTTTTGTGACCTTAGGCCTAAAGTATATTAAATTTTTTTGAGGGCTTTGACACCTTGAGGCCTAAAGCAATTGCTTTACTTGCTTGTGCCTTGGGCCACCCCTGAGATAATGGTTGTAATCTTGCTTGGATAAATAGATACACCTTTTTCTGAGATAACATGTCCTAAATATTCCACTTGATGTACCGCAAAATAGCACTTAGACCTTATAGCAAATAAAGAATTGGATCTAAGGACACCCAACACATTCCCTCAAATGTTGCAAGTGCTCCACTTTTTACTATATATGAGAATATCATCAAAGAAAACCAGCAAAAACATTCTCAAAAACAGCTGAAACACTAAAACAGCTGAAACACTGTGTTCATAAGCCCTTGAAAAGTTGCAGGAGCATTGGTGAGGCCAAAAGGCATCAGTAGATATTCATAATGGCCTGAATATGTTCTAAACGCAGTTTTCCAAATATCAGTAGGATCCATTCTGACTACGAAGCATGTGGGTGATGCAGCAGTTTCTACATAGCTGCCTTATCAAGTTGAAGAGAGGCTTCGTTGAGTCCTTCTTCTTATTCGTTCTTCGGTGATTACGTAGCCCTAGAGCCTTTCGATTTTATCACTTTTGCCTTGAAAAAAAGAAAAGCTCTCCGAGAAGTTGACCGAATTCTGATGAAATATATGTCGCCGGTGATGGAACACCAAGATCAAAATTCGACTTTTAGGAAGCTGAATTCCCACCATACACAATCCTAGGCTACATTCTGCCAAATAATCTAACAAAGCCCCAGTGGGGGAATCTTTCTTTTTCTTTGTTAAGAGGTGGGGTAAAAAATTCTAGTTTTGTTGAAAGAGACAAAGGAAAATTGTACGTTGATACCACTGTCAAAGTATCAGCATACTAAACACGTGTTTTTTTTAAGCTTTGAATTTTCTTCTCGTCCATTGTCCACCACCGAAAGTTGGGAACAGAAAAAAAGTCAAAGAAAAAGAATATGAAAGCCCCACGTCTAGAGATGGCTTTATTATGTGGCTACTATTCTCATCAGGGGTTTCATGTTTGGAAAACGTTATTTTCACACAACGGTTCATGTGAAACCTTAATTTGACACTTGTTTTTATTAATAAAATATTAAATAATAATATGTTAAACATAATTGAAACTAAAATTCACACTCCAAAACCTTAAAATTAGGTGATCCAAAACCTTAAAATTCACACAACTTTTAAAATTTGAAGCTTTGCATAACGCATTAGAAGACACCCACTTAGTTTTCAGTTGCATGAGTATGCATAAACTTATGTCCGACATGATCAACAAAAGCCCTCATGTTCTTATCCAAAGAGCCACCCTCCCTCGCAGCCTCCCTAGCCAAACCCTTCCATTTCTCTGCATTCTTTCTCAACTCATTTGCTTTGTCACCACTCCCCATAACCACATCCAAACATCTCTTAATCTCCTTCGCTTTCACTATCTCATCTTCCTCCACATCATGGTCCACCCTCACCCCAATCCTCCACACATCTTCTATCAACTTTGCATTAGTCATCTGATCTGTCCACTGAGGAAACGCCACCTTTGGAACCCCACAAACAAGGCTTTCCATGGTCGAATTCCACCCACAGTGAGTCACAAAACAACCCACTGAACTATGAGACAGAACCTCCACTTGAGAGCACCACGTCACTATCTTCCCTTTCTTTTTCAATTCCATTTCTAATTCCAACACCTCCTCCTCGTCCTTCTCTTTTTTACCTTTAGCCTTTGCCCTCACCTTTTCTCTTATGACCCACAAGAATGGACGTCCACTATCTAATAACGCACGTGCAACTTCCCCCATTTGTGGCTTGCTTAGCTCCAGGTAGCTCCCAAAGGACACGTAAACCACCGACTTCTCTCCCTTCGAGTCAAGCCACGCAACGTAATCATCTGACACAGGGAAAATGTCCCCGCCGAAGGAAGCATCGCCAGGGTCCCTCCCGTCCAAGAAAGCAGAAGGAATCAACGGCCCTATGGGGATCATGTTTATCCCATCAACGGCCCTCAGGGCCTCAGATTCCAAAGCTTCAAACGTGTTCACGAGCCCCGTCGGGTTTTTCTCTGCGTCAAGCTGCAGAATCTGTTTCTCAAACGCTGGGAAGGTAAAAGACAACATGGTCGGTTTCCATACCAGCAAAAAAGAGGGTATGTCTCGCTGGGAAAGCGAAAACGGCAACCCCGGAAGCGTTACGGAACACGAAGCTTCAGCCTTGGTTTCTTCGTTGATGTAATCGGCGTAGCCGTTAAAGTAGTTGTAGAGAATGTCGAGCACGGTGGCCGTTTCGATCCAGAGTAAGGAAGTGGGAAGATTGAAGGTGCGCGCCACGTCAGCCACCCAGGGAACGAGGAGTGTGTAGAATAAGTGCGTGAAAGGGTTTCCCTCGGCGGTTGTGGACACTATGAGTTCCGACAAGAACTCGGAGGTGCGGCGCTGGACCTCGGACAGGTAGAGGTTGTAATCGTCGGCGGTGATGGTGGTAGGGTAGAAGCCGTCGTCGTAGCCGTCGGAGAAGGGGAGGAAGGAGAGGCCGGGGATGGTGATTTTGTTGGTGATGCGGCGGTAGAGATGGAGAGTGATGAGAAAAGTGACATGTGCGCCCATGGAAATGAGTCGCTTGGCGAACTGAAGAGCAGGGTTTATGTGGCCTTGTGAAGGGAACGTGACGAGAAGGAAGCGTTGGAGAACCATGTTGAAACTTAGCTATGATAATGAATTCTTATTTGAATATCCAACTACAATATTCACTCACTAGAGGATGGGTTTTTATGGACATACTTTGGTAGTAACAACCACCCAACTATGGAATAATGACTTTTTTTAATTTCCGAAAATGATTTGAACCTTTTGTAATTGTAAAAATATGATTGAAGTTTGAATAGAGTTATGGTGTTCAAATATATATAGGTAAGCATGATATATATATATATATATATATTGTTTGTTACACTTAATAAATGCTTAACATGGTTTAAAATTTATTTATTAAATATTTTTTTCTTTCCTATTGACATTCTGACATAAATAAATGCAATTAAATAAAAAGTTATTAACTTTTTTTTTATAACTATTAACAAACTTTATTGATAAATAATAAAAAAATATAATAAATATTAAGAAATATTTATATTTTTTTCAAATAAAATTAAATTAATTATAAAAAAATTAAATATTTAAAAATAATGTGTTAAACTGAGTTGTTAAAATTAATTATATTAAATTATAAATATCTTAACAATATTTAACATTATTTTTATTATTATTAAAAAAATAAAATATAAGAGATGTTTATTAAATGTAAAAAAATAATTATATTATTAAAATATTAATAATAATTACATTATTGATATTTTAAGAATTTATTAAGTGTAGAAAATATTTTGTGTAATACAGAAAGTAACTAGTACAGAAAGTAACTGCCATATATGTATATGTATATATATAAAGATAAATCCTGATGATATTTTCATGGCCTCCTTAATTCCGAAATATTTTGAAAAAATATATATAAAAACGTAAATACTGATGATATTTTTAAGAATTTTACAGTAGTTATCAACACAGACACGTTTCTTACCTGTCTAAAAATTGTGTACTCTTACCTAATCTTTCTTTTTCGTTGCATATCCCTCTTAATTTTGTTTTCTCTTTATCTCTGTTTCTTGCTTTGCAAATGGGATAATAGAGTTTTTGTGGTGGATAATTTTATTGTTTCGTTCTACATTATCTGTCAAGAGGTATTAGAAATAATCGGAAGAACTTCTATGTAAATCATATCTTTAATATATATTCTTATTAAATTATCACTATACCATTTATTACTTTAAATATATTAAAAGTGTTACAAGTTAAAAACTTTGAGTCATGATTTTCCAGTTATGAAATATATAATTATAGGTGTTGTTTAAAAATTACTATTTTTTATGGATATTTTTAAGAATTATGACCTTAGACTAATATATATAATAAAAATATAATATTTATTTAATTTTTACAAAATAATTAAATAAATATATTAAAGACAATAAAATTAATATTTTATTTTTTATACTTAAATATAACATATATAAAACTTATAACATTCAACAATGTCATTGGACGTAAAACTAACATAATTATAATTAAAAACGCTGAAATTATTAAGAATTATATTTTAGTATCACGTACATTTTATAATTAAAAGTAATTATAACCTATAATTAAAAAAGTTTTTAATTTGTTTCTACGATTTGTCTATTACCGTTCTCTTCTCTAATATGAACTTAAGATCCACCATACAAAATAGGAAAAACAAAAATTTATTACCTATAAGTTCTAAATAGAAAAAAATAGGCAACAATCAAAATAGGTAGGGCATTGCCACCTACTTATTTTCTTTCTGTTTATTGAAAAATAAAAGAGAGACATGATATATTAAATATTTGTTAATTATTTGAAAGATATAGCTTTTACCTTTTAAATTGAATTTTAAAACCATAATCACAAACGAGCAAAAGAGAGAAATCTTAACTATTTGATAATTTTTTTTATGAACATTGGTAAAGGGAAAACTTAGCTTTAACGATGTATTATTTTGGGTATGTAAGTAATATGTTCTAAATTTATTACCTATAAGTTCTAAATAGAAAAAATACATACAACAACCAAAATAGGTAGGACATTGCCACCTACTTATTTTCTTTCTGTTTATTTGTAAAAAAAGAAAAAGACATGATATATTAAATATTTGTTACTTAATTATTTGAAAGATATAACTTTTACCTTTTAAATTGAATTTTAAAACCATAATCACAAACAAGTCAAAAAAGAAAATCTTAATATTTAATTTTTTTTTTTTATGATGAACATTAGTAAAGGAAAAACTTAACTTTAACGATGTATTATCTTGGCTATGTAATCGCATGATTTAAATTTATGATAAATATATTTTAACAACATCACTATAGCAAAACTACACTTATTGCACACTTCCTTTTATTAATAAAATATTATATTTTAATAAAATAATATTACTTTTAGGTATTAAATGAATATAGATTACTTTTATGAGTATCAATACATCACTGAGATAGGGTGAGAGATAAAAAGAAGAAAGTAAAAAAAAATAAAAATAAGTGGTTTATTATTTTAATCATATTCAATAATTTTTTTTTTCATTCCTATTTTTAGTTTGTATCATGTTTTGACATAACAAAGAAAGCAGCAACAAATTCACAACACTATTAATAAAAATAAACTAGTATATATTAATGAAATTAATACCATTAAGTACTAATTGAAAGAAAAGAATATTTTTGAGATATAATATACCTAATATATCTTTGAGTGCCACTCTCATCTTTTTTATTAAGTCTCATTTTCTTGTTTATAGTAACTAACATGTTTTTTTTTTTTTAATGATATGTTCACTATGTGACATGTCAACCACTCACTAACAGTCACATGAAAAAAATAATAATATTTAAATATAAAACAGTTGTAGAGGGAAATTTGAAAATTAAGATAGATTTTTGGGAATAATAATTTATATTGTTATGGATTGCGTTTTTGTGGTGAGTGTTTCGTTTACAGTGACATGGATATGGTGTTAAAATATATATATATATATATATATATATATATATATATATATATATATATATATATATATATATATATATATATATATATATATATATAAAGGTAAATATTTTCAAGGCTTAGTAATTCTAATATATTTTTTAAAAAGTATATATAAAAAAGTAAATACTGATGATATTTTTAAGAATTTTACATTAGTTATCAACACAAACACGTTTCTTACCTGTCTAAAAATTGTGTACTCTTACCTAGTCTTTCTTTTTCGTTGCATATCCCTCTTAATTTTGTTTTCTCTTTATCTCTGGTTTCTTGCTTTGCAAATGGGATAATAGAGTTTTTGTGGTGGATAATTTTATTGTTTCGTTCTACATTATCTGTCAAGAGGTATTAGAAATAATCCGAAGAACTTCTATGTAAATCATATCTTTAATATATATTTTTATTAAATTATCATTATACCATTTATTACTTTAAATATATTAAAAGTGTTACAAGTTAAAAACTTTGAGTCATGATTTTCCAGTTATGAAATATATAATTATAGGTGTTGTTTAAAAATTACTATTTTTTATGGATATTTTTAAGAATTATGACCTTAGATTAATATATATAATAAAAATATAATATTTATTTAATTTTACAAAATAATTAAATAAATATATTAAAGACAATAAAATTAATATTTTATTTTTTATACTTAAATATAACATATATAAAACTTATAACATTCAACAATGTCATTGGACGTACAACTAGCATATTTATAATTAAAAACGCCGAAATTATTAAGAATTATATTGTAGTATCAAGTACACTTTATAATTAAAAGTAATTATAACCTATAATTAAAAAAGTGCTTAATTTGTTTCTACAATTTGTCAATCACCGTTCTCTTCTCTAATATGAACTTACGATCCACCATACAAAATAGGAAAAACAAAAATTTATTACCTATAAGTTCTAAATAGAAAAGAATAGATGCAACAATCAAAATCGGTAGGACATTGCCACCTACTTATTTTCTTTCTGTTTATTGAAAAATAAAAGAGAGACATGATATATTAAATATTTTTTAATTATTTGAAAGATATAACTTTTACCTTTTAAATTGAATTTTAAAACCATAATCACAAACGAGCAAAAGAGGGAAATCTTAACTATTTGATAATTTTTTTTGGTATGAACATTAGTAAAGGGAAAACTTAGCTTTAACGATGTATTATTTTGGGTATGTAATGATATCTTCTAAATTTATTACCTATAAGTTCTAAATAGAAAAAATACATACAACAATCAAAATAGGTAGGACATTGCCACCTACTTCTTTTCTTTCTGTTTATTTGTAAAAAAAAAATGATATATTAAATATTTGTTACTTAATTATTTGAAAGATATAACTTTTACCTTTTAAATTGAATTTTAAAACCATAATCACAAACAAGCCAAAGAGGAAAATCTTAACTATTTCATATTTTTTCTTGTGATGAACATTAGTAAACGGAAAACTTAACTTTAACGATGTATTATCTTGGGTATGTAAGTAATATCGCATTGTCACGTCCTAAAAATCATGACGGGTATGGCGGTCCAAATAAAAACAAATGAAAAGAAAGAAATGGAGTCGCCACCATAATCTTTTATGAAAAACTATGGAAAAATCAAGAAAATAATAAGGAATAAGTCTGCGAACTAGAAATGAGTTCGGGAGTCGGTTACGCGTGGGGAAGGTATTAACACCCCACAGCGCCTGTCTTAAGACGGTACCTTTAATTAAATAATCAAAATCAAATGTGGTTTTTAGAATATTTATTTTTCCCATAAATATAATATATATAAAAAAACAATTAAAAACAAAATAATAATTTTTAAATTAAAAGACCCGACAAGGATTGACCCTGCTCCTACGTATCAACATCCTTAACGGGTGAAGAATCAGGGAATACGTAGTTCTACAAAAATTGAGTTATGTTGAGAAATTTGACATTTTTATTTATTTTTGATTATTATATATTTATTAGTTTGAAAATTTAATTTCATTTCGGCATATCATAGACGCGTTCGGTCTTTTGATAATCCCAAACGAAAATTGAAACTCTTTAAACTAAATTCCGCATGGCGCGTGTGGTCATTTAGAACTTAAATCAAGAATTGATATTTATTATTATTATTTTTTTTAAAAAAAGAATCCCTCATGACGCGAACGGTCATTTAGGATTTATTAAAACAAAAAAAAAATTTATGAAGAGTATACTTTAAAAAAAAAATAATCCAATGTTAAAAGATTAAAAAAAATCAATTAAATTAAGGGTGTTTTAGGAATTAGAGAGAGATATGGTGCAGATCCAGAAATATGGAGGTGCAAGAAGCAGATTCAACCTAAATAGCTTCAGGGGTATTTTAGGACTTTCAAATACTTGTAGGTGCGAATTCTGATTAATGGAGGTGCAGGTAG
>Ga0209700_105366_pt1 | contig 21677 bp, 5 predicted proteins | sample SiratroredBW_FD_187528 | JGI IMG/M metagenome (GOLD analysis project Ga0209700, IMG submission 187528) | Root nodule microbial communities of legume samples collected from California, USA - Siratro red BW (SPAdes) (version 2) | ecosystem: Host-associated > Plants > Roots > Nodule | place: USA... | reverse complement strand
TGTCACTTATTTTCCACCCTTGTATTCATAGAGTTTACTATTTCTCATTTTTTTTCTCATGAAAATGTGTGGTATAAATGGAAGGTGAATGTGCGAAACAGTGAAAGAGACTTTTTTTTTTTTTTTAAGAAAAAAACCTTGATTTTGATCTTTAAGAAATATGTTTGTTAATATTCATTTTTAATGCTACAAATTTATGTATAAATATTGCTCCGACAACTAAAAAAATATGGATCAGTTCATGTTTTAATTTCCTCTGTATTTTCTATTGGTTCTTTGTTTTGTATTTTGTATATAGTATAAGGATTTATATTTTGTATGATAAATAAGTGTGAGAATAAATTTATTGCAAATTAAATTGAAATTGTACTCAAAATTTTAATCACCTTAAACGATATGTGCATGAATATGTGAATGGGTGGTGTAGTTAGTAATTAATTTTAGACTTTGAATGTTGTTTTTATTTTTAACAAACATAAACAGAAATTAAGATAAAGACATAGAAAGGGGAGGGTCGAGAAAATGAGTAAGGGTGTGAACAAAAGTTTTCAATTTTCTTCTTAATTTCAAAGCAGAACCTCCTCACCTCCTTCTTTTCCTCTTCTCTTACCATTTCTTCTCTTCTCCTTAGTTCATGTTCCAAACTCTCTTTCATTTTTCAGTTGAGACTTCCTTTCATAAATCTGGTCAAGGGGAAATTTATAGCACTCAATCTTGGAAACCTTGCTTTGAATAAGTTTATTTCTCCATTCCTGACTATATCATGCATGGCTCACGGGTTGGTTTGGAAGAAAGGTGTTTTTAGAACTAAAGCTTGATTTAAGGCGTGTTGATGATTAAGGTTTACTTTTTAGGCAATTAAGAACTTATTTAAGCACTTGTGCTTCATTCTCACCTTAAAAACCTAGATATTCTAGAATATATGAGGAACCAAGTTAAAGGAAGTTAATTTTAATCTTTAATTGCATAAGTAAAAGTTTGGATTAGAAATGTATGGTTGAATTTTAAGGGGCTTTTGAATGTATCATTGTGCGTGAATTATTGCTTTGAAATGTATAGAAGAATAATTATATATATTATGCACGCCGAATAGGTATAATAAAGATAGTAGAGAAATTGAGAATTGATTTATATTATGTAGAAATTTTATACCAAATTACTTGTATGATGATAAAATAATACATATTAGATTAACTTGAGATTGTGAATAATGTATGTATACATAGAAATTTATTCAAAAAAATAAGTGAAAATTTGTATCTCAAAAGTGATTTTTAATTTAGATGGAGTGTCAAGAATATTCTTATTAGAATTTTGTTGAATAATGGTTTGAGAACATTTCTAGGGGTGTAACTTAATTTGAGTTGAAATTTGGGTGAGAAAGCTATGTTAAGTTTTAGATAAATTGTTGGCTTATATTATATCACAGTTAGGAGATCATGTGTTTAGATTTGATTATGTATTTAAATAATTAAGTGTAAAATATAATTTTATATGTATTAGATCATGACAGATACAAAGTATTTGATTTGAGGTAATAGATGCAAGAAATATGCAAGCATTGTTCAGTGTGGGCTTTGTCTAATAGATACATGCACTGTGTGTATCCTTTTTGACTTATAAGCTTTTATTTAGATAAACACAATTTGAGTATAGTTAGTTTAATAACCTTTTACTTAGATAGACGATAAGTATACTTTGTATGATAGACACAAGCCTTAAGCATTCATGGTACATGTCTAACTAATAAGTGCTTATTTTACACTTGCAGAGAATGTACACTTCATCATTCATTTAAAAGGATTTCTTAATGTTTTATTATCAAGATATCTTGAAGACCTTGTTGAAAGTTGTTCCACACAAATGTTTTTCTATAAAAAGCATGATGTCAATGTTGTAGAGTTAGTTAACTCTATCAGGCTTTATGTTTTACTTAAAAGGTGGAAGGAATCTACTTGCCTAGGTTTGTGAAAGTCCATCATATTCTAAAGGTGTTTTCCAAATAAGCCACAAGCATTTAATGTTAACTCAATAGTGTTTAATGCATTTCAGCTACTAGTGTGATCAGATGCAAGAAGAAAAAGTCGTAATAGAAGAAGAAGACCCTCACAGTGGCTACAAAGGATTTGCATTAATTTTTTTTTCAAAAACTATATAAAGAATATCATTGTGAAGAAGGACTATTGGCAAATGTCTTACAACAAGAAAATGCATAAAACATTGTGAAGAAGAACATTGTTTGTGTTCATAGATGTATAAAAGACTATGTTTTATCTTGTATTTGTCATAAGATGTTATCCTCTTTCTAGTGAACAATATCATGATCTTTTAGATCACTTTCTTTGTAAACCTTTGTGGTATAGTTAGGAGTGGTTTCTATTCAAATAATACTCTGTCTTATAACCAATAATGACTCCATTTCAAACAATACTTAGTGATTTAGCTCAGAATAGTTGAGTTTCAAATAATATTTGGGTTTTGGTTATGAGTAAGTATGTTCCTAAAAATACTCAGTGGTTTAGCTAGGTGTGACTTCATTCCAAATAATACTCGGATTTTAGCCAGGAGTGATTACGTTCCAAAATATATTTAAAGTTTTAGCCAAGAGTGGCTGCATGTCCAAATAATATGGGTTGTTTTAGTCAAGAGTGATTGAAGTCCAAATAATACTTGCTTGTATCTTGATAGTGTTAGTATGCTTAGTGGAATTTAATCAAGTTGATTAAGAATTAGACATAATCCGGTGTTTTCAAATGAACCAATATAAACATCTAAAGTAAATATTTCTTCCCTAATCTTTTTATATTGCGTGTTATTCAACTATAATTAACCTAAGAAAGAGTGATTTGCGAAAACAAGTTTTGAAAAGAGTTTTTAGACAATTCATCAAGTTGTATCAGACAATTGAAGCAATCTCGAAAAAGCTTGTTTTACGGTGCATTTGCCAAGCATACTCTTTGTTTGTTTACGTTCATCAAACAAAGCTTTGCAAAAAGTTTTTTAAAAAACACAAGTCAACACTCCCTTCTTGTGCTTTTGATATGTTTTCCATATCTTGCTTCTAGATTATTAGTTTTTACGTTCATATCTTGCTCAAACGAGATCGAGGTCGAGAGCAAGGTTCTCAACTATGGAATTCTTCACCCAAGTGATAGCTTTTTACTCATGTTAGGAGAGAACCAAAATAAATCTATTTTTTTAAGAATATTTCTATAGCGAGAGTACCTCGCACATGTAATGTTCTCCTATGTTTGGTTTACTTGTTTAAGTATTTTTTTTAAAATGTGCCTTTTTAATGATCTTATTATCACATTTTATAATCATATAACTATGTATAATTGATGAATTGTATGTGTTTAGAAAATGTTTAACTTGAGATATATGAAATGGTAGTGTGGAAATATGATGTTATCTAACCTAATTTGAATATAGTGTGAGAATCATTATAAGAGTGGGATATCTAGAATTTAATGATAAACCAAGTCATGTAGATGAAAATATTAGGTGGTGAGAAAAATAAAGTTTACATCATAACACTTTGTAAAGTATGTGCAAAGAGCTACCTTGATAGCATGTGAGTTACCTTGAAAGTAAGGTTCTTAAAATAGGTCTAGCCCAATTGGTCGACCCATGTGACTTATGTTTCATTTCAGGTTAGGTTTCAAAAATAGTGGCATGTATAATAATATTTTTTTAGCCTAACCGATTTGGTCGGATGCCTACAGGTCTGACTGACCCTTTCATTCTTTTATATCAATTTGTTTTGTTCTTCATACTTATGTTGCTATACAAAGAAATAACCTTTTCCAATTTCCTAGTGATTCTTGTCTACTTTTATGAATATTTACTTTTTTAATTAAACATGATATGGATATCAGAGACATTACTAGAATTTTTTCAAGTAATATTTAGACCTAGATGTATAATGTTGTTATATAATGCATCTTGTTGAATATTGAACTTTAGACTCTTGAACAATGATATATCATGATTTTTTTGTATATATAGGTTGTAACATTTTTATTTTCAGTTAAGGAAAAATTGGCCCTATTGGCTCATAGGCTTAACATAACGTCAACCTAAGCAAAACATTATGACATGTTTTAAGGTATTGGTCACACTAGGCTTTCAATTTTTTTTACTTACCTTGTAGGGCTAGGTTAGGCTGAATCGGACCACCAATTTTGACAATCGTACTTGCAAGTTAGGTAGACTTTGATCTTAAATAAGGTGTTAGTCTTAAGTAGACTTACTCAGTCCCTATCTTTTGGAACTCGTCAAGTAAATATTAAATAATATGCCTCATTTAAAAAAAATTAAGAACCAAAATTTTTATAACAAAGTAACTTCTTCATATCTTTCAATTTTTACTTTTAGAATAAAAAATAACTTAGCAAAATACTTTAAGTTCAAAAAATTTTATAAAAGTTTTTATTAACATTTTTATAATAATTGATTATCATAAATTGAATAATTAAATATCACCAGTAATAATCAATCATGGTTTAATAAACACAAATGGTTTCAAAATCTTATTTTTGTTGATTATTAATTATAACTTGGGATATATAACAGTTGATAGTTATTATTCACAAATATTTTAGACGAGACAATAGCTAGAATATTTTGATATCTTCCTTGATCACGTTCTTTTGAAATGTGACATTGCAAGTGCTAAAAATCTCACCAGAATTTCTATCAAGCACTATGAGACCAAACACATAGAAATTAGACAACATTTTATTAGAGAACATATAATTAAAGGTGATTACATCATAGACTACATTAACACAAATCATCAACTAGCTAACATCTCATCAAACCTTGGCTAGAGATAGATTTTATACCATTAGAAGGGAGATAAACACACTGGATGAAAGTTGTGCTATGTAAATATATTCTTGGTTGATATGATTATTTAGATGTGCCTTGAGTTGTTATTGTAACAATTCTCCATGATACCAATATGATTTTTTTTTTTGTAATCTTTTTCTAAGCAAGTTAATTGATTGAAACTAAACATAATTTATTATTGTTAGTTACATCGTTGGTTACTTGAAAGTTTAATTAATTATTAAAATGACATGTTATTAAACATTTAAGTAATGACAAATTGATTATGAAAGTTTTTAAATTTACTAATAATAAATTATACTAAGTATTAATTGATTGGATTTATAAATGTGAATATTATATAGATTATTTTTCATATGAAATAATCAATTATTAAGGTAAATAATTAAGTTTTTCAAAACTCCTCATCTATTAAGTAATGGTTATCGACATGACTATAATCCCAAATTATAAATATGCTAAGTCTTAATGAGTAATAATGGTAAGTTGTTTTACTTAAAGGAATGGTTACACATTTTGGACATTATAAAAGGGTGTCTACAACAATGGAGTGACACTGAGAGAGGAAAAATCAAACAAAAGGAGAGCATAAATTAATGTGGAAAAAGTTTTGCGTTTTCAGGATAATATCATAAAAATAACTACAATTTGGTAAAAATAATATTTGTCATTTCTTCATATTTCAACCTTTAACAACGATTCTGTAATAAAATTGTGTCATTTTCTTCATTTTCATCTTTTAACAATGGTCCTAGGACAACTGTCATTAAAAATATCACTTTATTTACAAAATTTCTACAAAATCTTCTTTGATGACGATGGCTTGTCAATCGTTGTTAATTTGTGTCGTTATAGGTAAGTTTTGCACTAGTGAAGTCTAAAGAGGTCCAAAGTCAAGTTGAGGTATGAATAGAAAAAGATTATGTCCAAGACAACATGAGCCTATATGTTATGCTACTAACTCATTTTGCTGAAATGGATGGAATCTAATGTATGTGTATTAACTGTCATGCAATAAATAACATTACCATTATAGACACCTCATTCTATGGCTAGATGACTTTCTTGATAAACTCCATGGATCTCACATATTTTCCAAGATTGATATCAAAAGTTAATATAATCAAATTAGAATCAAACCTAAAGATGAATGGAAAACCACCAATACCAAATTTGAACTATATGAAAGGTTGATCATGCCTTTTGGCTTAACTAGTGCTCCTAGCACCTTCATGAGACTCATTCATGACGACAAGGAATTATATTCTCTTGTTAGGACTTTGCAAAATTGATAACATTATCTTCCGCCTAACAAAATTGTGATCCATAATGATAATGAATCTCTCAAGTATTTGAATGGCGAAATCAAACATATCGAGATGAGCTAAATAGGTAGGATTTATAGAACATTTTACTTATGTGATTAAACATAACCAAGATAATACTAATATTGTGGTTAATGTTCTCTTAAGGATATATGTCCCACTAAACAATTTAAAAACAAATTATTAGGTTTTAATCACATCAAGAAGTTATACTTTGATGATCTTGATTTATCTACTATATTTTAAGAGTTCTCAAAAGGAGTAAACAAAGATTTCTTCTTACAAAACAAGTTTCTTTTCAAAAATAAGATATTGTGTGCTTTAAGGGTCTTTAAGAAAATCTCTTGTTAGAGAGGCCCATGAGAAAGGATTAATGGGTCATTTTGGGGTACTTAAAAACCTTACAAGAACATTTATTTTGCTCACATATGATAAAACATGTCCAAAACAATTGTGGCAAATATATAGCATGTAGAAAGGCCAAATATAAGGTACAACCTCATGGTTTCTATACCCCTTTACCATCCCTAATTCACCTTCAACGAATGTTTTTATGGACTTCATCTTATGGTTGTCAAGAGAAAAATGGGAAATAGATTATATTTTTATGATAGTAGTTAGGTTTTCCAAAATGGCACATTTCATTCCTTACTAAAAAATAGACGATACATGTAATATTTCCAATCTCTTCTTTAAGGAAGTTATGTGATTACATGAGTTTGCTAGAACCATAATATTTAATAGAGACTCAAAGTTCTCCAGTCACTTGTAGAAGACCTTATAGTGAAAAATTAGTACATAAACTTCTTTTATCTACTACTTGTCATCCCCAAACTTACGGTCAAACAGAAGTGATTAATAGGACTTTGTCTCAATCCTTTATATGACTTGGTTTTAAGAACCCTAGAATGTGGGAGGAATGTTTACCTCATATTGAGTTTGCCTATTAAGAGTAGTTAAATTTACTAATTCCCACACTATATTTGAAATATTGAATGGGTTTAACCCTCTTATTTCTCTTGACCTTCTTCCCATTAATGACCTTGACTCAGTGTTATGCAAAATGGTTATGGAAAGGCTTCTTCTTTAAAGATTTTCATACTAACGTCAGGGTCACAAGAAAGTTATTTTTAAATCTTTGAATTGGGTATGACTTCAATTGAGGAAAAATAAATTTCATACTCAAAAGACACTACAAGAAAAAGGTTATTTAGAGACCAATTTTTAGCTACCAAATGAATTGGTTACTAATTATGATCAAAATAGTCACCAAATTAGATTTTGCTTGTTAAATAACTACAAAATAGAAGTAATGATTGAATTTAGTGACCAATTAAGTCAAATAATTGGTATCTAATATTAGCTACCCAGGTTTTAGTGACCTATGTCATTAGATTTTAAATTAGTCTCTAACTTAATTAGATACCAATTTAGAATCTAATGGCATAGGTCACTAAAACTTTGGTATCTAATGTTAGATACCAATTATTTGACTTAATTGGTCACTAAATTCAATCATTACTTCTATTTTGTAGTTATTTAGCAACCAAAACTTAATTTGGTGACTATTTTTGTCACATTTAGCAACCATTTCATTTGGTAGCTAAAAATTGATCTCTAAACAATCTTTTTCTTGTAGTGAGAAGTCCAAACACTCACCTCCAGGATATGGTCATTTCCAAATCATTAAGATGGGTAATAATAATGTTTACGACTTTAATTGTCCTTCTTCTTATATTAGTAGTAATTCTTTCAATGTGAGTGATCTAACTCCTTTTGATATAGGTGTTACCAATTTGTTGATGAATTATCTCTAACACAAGGAGAACAATTAGTACATGAAAATTCAACAATAAATGACTAAGGTTCAATTACTAAATGCTTGTCATAAAGTCAAGGCCTTGGTCAACGTCACATTTCCTTATTTTTATGTCTTTAGAATATTTTTATTTGTTATTTTCCCTTTTGTTGGGTTGGGTTTATAATTAGGATTCTTTTTACACTTAGTTGGTTCTTTTTTCTTCTATACAACCCTCCACGGTTTGGCCCACACATTCAAGCCCAATTTTAAAGATTGAAATTTTAGCCTAAGGGGTTACAAAAGACACAAGAAATGCATGCATTCTAATAAACATGAAAAACATGAGCCAACCATGGGAAACATGTCTCAAAAACTAGCCAAACGAGAAGATTTCATTTGATTTTATTCTCAAATTTTGAATTCCTCCATCCCTTTTCTTTTAATTTTCGGCCAACCATAAGCTTTTCTAAATCTAGAATTTACTCCTTGTGCATAACTTTGGATTATTTGAATTATGTGAGAGTTTCTTTCAGTTATTTAAAAGATAGAAACTTCTCTTCTTGTTTAAATATTATCTTGTATCATTGGATCAAGTGACGACTCCTTCATCACTTATCTTGGATCATCCTCTAAGTGGTGTGGTTTCCTTCCATCGTCTCATAGGTTCTTTCGATTTTCTTCTTTAGTTTCTCCTTTATTAGCTAAGATAATCTTTATCTTTTCCTTCCATATTTGTGTAATTCTTTATCTTTCTTTTACAATCATGTTATTCTCATAGATAGAAACTAATAAACAAATTTATGTGCACTTTCAACATAGTTCCTTAGATTGTTTATATTTTCTTTAATGCATAAATGTTCATTTTATATATATTTTTTTTACATTTTTTCTTATATTGACTAATGTTTCTTGTATATGTGGATGAAGACATAAAAGGTAGACAAAGAGCTAAACAAATCCGCTAAACAAATCATCAAAATTGTAACTAAAACATTTAATTATTAGTTTACTTAACACATGTATTTTCACTCAACAGAATTACTATCCACTTAAGGAATCTCAAATATGTTGAGAAAATTCATACAAATTTTGAAAAATTAGCAAGTCAAGAACACACTTAAATTGAGTGTGCTTTTTCCATGGGCCTTGTAAAACTTATAGGAGTTTATACCATCACTTAGATATAAATTTTTTGTTTCTTACAAACTTTCTATATTCTTATTTTTTTTCAGAATTCTAAGTTTCTCTCTAGTTCTACATTATTCCTTATAAACTTTCTTCTACATTTTTAGCACTTTTAGTTTTTGTGATTTAATTTTGCTCTTCCTGTTTTCCCCTTAATCTCTTTACTTTTTAATCATCCAATTTAATTTTATGCTCTTATTTACTTTTTGTATGACTTTCTAGATTTCTAGGTTAATTTTCTAATTTAATTATTGGTTCATTGATTGAGGTATGGTTTTAAAAGATTCTAGATGTTTAAATTTCATTGTTTAAATTTTCTTTCAAACACTTGTCAAACTAAATCATAACTAAACTCTATCACCAAAGGTCATAATATTAAACACATAACTTATACAAAAAAAAAAATATCCTATGTTTTATTGATGATCTAATCACATGGATAAGATATTAAGTAGTGAGAAGTTAAATAAAGTTCTTGCATTAAGGTTTTTATAGCAAATGTATGAAACTACCCTGACAAAAAAAATTAAGATTTTTTACCAATGATGTTTTCGATGGGTCAGATGTTAAATTTTTGTTGGATATGTTTAATATAAGTCTTCGAAAAGATGTTGAGTATGATAAATTACGTTGTTTTTTTGATATGCACTTAAGGAGTTTCGTATTCTTAGATATAAGTGATTCAATTATAAATTGGTGTGTGCTTTGATGTGAAAGTATGATTTAATTGATATATGTATGTGTTGTTTATATGTAATCATATTGTTTGATGTGCTCATAAGAAACTAGAGCTATCATCACAAACCTTCACACTTGCATAATTCAATTGGATTAAATTCGAGTTTTAAGATAAGCATTCTTGAGTGCATCTACAATTCAAATTACAAAACTTAAAAAAAAAATCCTTCAAGCACTTGTCAAACTAAATCATAACTAAACTCGTATCACCAAATGTCATTAAACACATAACTCATAACAAAATGAATATATCCCATGTTTTATTGATGATCTTATCGGATGGATAAGATATCAAGTGGTGAGAAGTTAAATAAAGTTTTTGTATTAAGGTCTTTATAGCAAATGTATGAAACTACCTTGACATAAAAAATTGAGGTTAAGTTTTACCAATGATGTTTTCGATGGTTCAGATGTTAAATTTTTGTTGAATATGCTTAATATAAGTCTTTAGAAAGATGTCGAGTATGACAAATTACATTTCTTTTACAAAGATTGCACTTAAAGATTTTTGTATTCTTAGATATAAGTGATTCAATTATAATTTGTTATGTGTTTTAGTGTGAGAGTATGATGTGATTGATATGTGTATGTGTTTTTTATATGTATATCATATTGTATGATGATTTTAAAATAATTAGCTCACCCTTATATATATATGTGTGAATTGTTATTTACTTGGTATAGGAGCAAATGATTTTGTTGGTACATAAATGTCAAACATTGATATATTTTGACCCTATTTTTTACTTTTATTTACATACTTATCGTTCTTTTTTGTTTTCTTGTTAATAGGTTTTAGTTTAAAATCACCTTTTATTATGATTTTTTTGCTTTTTGTTTGTTTTCGTGGCAAAATGAGAAGATATTGGGTTAAAATAGAACAAAGATTCTTGATTATTCAAGTCTCTAGGGAATTTAAGTGAGATGAACATGACTTTAATTTTTAAAGACTCTAAAATCTTAGAAAACCTTGTAACTTGTCATCACCATCATTGATGCTACTTAACTTAAGGAAACACTTTGAAAGAGGATTGCCCATCGTCTACTCGGTATAGTGTGCACTTTTATCATGAATTGGTGCAAAAGGTTATGATACTTAAGGAGATGAGCATTATCAGCTACCAACCAACTTGCATAGAAAAAAAGAGCAAATCAAAACTATATTCAAGATTGATAGACGCATAAAAGAAATCAAAAGAACTAAAGTTGTTCAACGGATATAAATAACCTCTCTACAATCATCTTTTTCCAACACCTACATAAATCCTTCAATCAAGAAGAAGAATAGAGACAGAAGATGTGACATTATAAAAAATGTTGCTATGCAAAGAACTCTTCAAAGCTTCAGAAGAAGGATCATAGAGCTCAAAGCAGAAAAATTGCCATATCTATGGATCATAATAGGTCATTGGAAGAATACTAAAAATGTTCATTTGACCTCCTCGGAGAAAGTGCTTCTCCATTGTACACGTCAAAAGATGAAAGTCCTTCCTATATTGCAAAAAGATCTAAACTAGGAGAGAAAACTTAAATCTAATACTCATTATCAGATGTGATCCTTTATTAGTAGTCAAACTTGGTGATCAGTAAACCATTAAAACCTTCAATCTTCTTATGTTAGCCAGGAGTGGCTAAAGGATAAAGAATACTCAGTTTAGCTATAAGTGGCTTAAGTAAAGAATATTCATTGAAGGGGTCAGCTAGGAGTGTTGTGATTTGAAAGAATACTCGATTAGCCAAGAGTAGCTAAGTGTAAAAAATACTCAGTGTAATCTATGAGTGACTTGAGTAAAGAATACTCAATGTGAGTCAAGAATACTTAGTTGAGCCAAAAGTAGCTAGACTAAACAATATTCAGTGTCAACCATGAGTGACTTGAGTAAAAAATAGTCAAGGGGTTACATAGGAGTAGCTATGAGTCCAAAGAATACTTGAGATGTACTTCACAACATTAGTGTACTTAGTAGAACTCAATCTATTGATTGAGAATTGGATGTAGTATGTTGAGACAAATGAACTAGTATAAACTTTTGAGCATATTTCTCTTCCTTATCTTTTTTATATGATATGTTATTATTATCTATACTGATCTAGGAATGAAAGAATCGTGAGATTACACATAGAAAGTGATTTTATTTAAAGCCTTTTGAATTGAGATTTTCATCTACAATTGTAGCAGAATGTCACACGCAAAGTGTAAATCCTACATCTAATGTGACCTATCATACTAAAGGGCAACGTCAAAATACTAGTTTTCAAAGTACGTTTCTTTAACTAGAAAATTATTAAAATGATTGAGTTAGGTCTCTTAAACTCAACTAGACGTGTCTTAGTATAAAACTCTTTATGAGAACACTTCCCTTAAAATCATTTGATTAGTAAATTAGTCTAGCTCTAAACTTGCATTTGTCTTATATCATCAGACTCAAGGCTTACTAGTTGATAAATCTATTAGTTGGAAAATGTTCTCTATATATTCATAGACAAACTATATTTGTGAAAAGCTCTAACAAGTTGTGAAAATCACTTACTTTAAGATCAATCTTTATTTAATTTGTCATATAAGTTTCTAAGTTGCATATGTCATGATCCATCAGAAGTTAGAAATATTGATGATTTGTTAGCAATAAACTAGAAAAATGCTTTAAATTCAGGGATTCTATTAAGTTTTTTAGTTGTGTTGGATAAGATATATTATATGAAAAAGTTACAGTTTGATCACTTGATGAACTAATTTATCGTTTCAGTATTTTCAATCCAACAATGTTTGTAAAAGAGAATTATTTTTAATAAAAGACACAATTTAATCATCCCTTTTTATGTTTTTCATCCTGGTTTTACAAACATTATTTGGTTATTATGTTATTTTTTTATACATTGTTCTTAATGTCTGTTTAGCTAACCAAATCATGATTTTATAATTTTAATTGTGATAGGAAAACCTTTTTATAAATTATGATGTAGGTAACAATCATAGTACAACCTATAATTGAAAAGAGGTTAGCAAAATCATAGTACAACCTATAATTGAAAAGAAGTTAGCAAACTGTGAAGTTCTTATTCTTAATGTTAGCTCCTTAACATTATCCTGTGAGGAAGTGGATTGAATAAAAAATCATTAAATTACGTGCATAATTGAGGTTGTTACTATACAAAAATGAATTACATTAATTGCTCTAAAAAAATTTTTTTCCTCTCATTTTCAAATATCTCTATTTTATTATTTCTAAAATTTGAATTACTTAAATAGTTTTCTCTTTTATTTTAAAATTTAAAAAAAAGTATTTGACTCTTTGTTCTTTTAATTTTTTGTCTTTTTCTATTATTTCTAAGGATGGCAATAGGGTGCAAATTTTATTATTTTATCTGATTCTTGAAGTAAAAATTCGTTCTTATCCTCATCTCCGAAATAAGTGTTCATTCTCGTCTCCAGGAATATAATATTTTGTTCTATTACCAATACATGCACTTGTATCCATTCTCTCTAAATATTAATTAAATAATTTTTTTATAAAAAATAAAAATCACAACAAGATATTATCAATTACTCAATGTTCAAAAAATAAACATATTTTCTTTAATATCAAATATCAAGAAAGAAATTATATTTATACGAATATCAAATAATATCTGGATAAAAATTTATAATTCTAAAAAAAAATATCAAATATATTATCTAAAAATAAATTATGAAATTAAGAAAAGAAATTAATATAAATTTTTTATAAATACTTAATAAATTAAATAGATTTTAATAATTTAAAATAAACAAATATGCAACAGAGACTATATATATACACACGTGTGTATATATATATTTATGTATATATATATATACGTATGTGTATATATATACACGTTTGTGTATATATATATATATAATTATTAATATCAAACTTAAATTTTTAATATCTGTTAAATACATTATTATATAATTATTTATATGATATACTAACATGTCGCTTATCTTAATAAAATTAAACTTAAATATCTCAAAAAGTATATCGAAGTAAAATTTTATAAATAAAAAGATTTGTAAATGAAAAAAAATAAAAATATCAATGGAATTATAATAATCATCGAGAAATCAAGTATTATTTTTAGATAAATTATGACTAAAATTAGTAAACAATTCAGATAAATATTATAGTTATCAAACTTAATATTAATATAAGTAATTAATTTCTAAAATAATGCCCAATACCTTGAGTAGATACATTCACAAAATACTTACTACCAATTTATTTCTATTAGACAAATTCAAGAGTATCTTTAATTCTTCAATAAATAACATTTCTTTTAGGTTACAAAAAAAAAAAAGTTAGCACTTCTTTGTAGCACTTACTGTTATTACATGAAATGCCACAAAGCAGTGGTTGACTTTTTCGTTCAGACATTTAATGTCTAATAGTAACATAACGAATACTTCTGCAAAACCAAACGAATAAATATTGTTCTAATTTTTTTAATTTCATATTTCTCACGATTAATTGTTTTGATGCAAACACTTTTATAATTTTTATTTTATTATTAAAAAACAGAACAGATGCATGCATCAACTACGTGTCCAAAAACAATATTTATTTATTAATTTAAATTGTTAAAGTACTGATTTTATAAAACTTATTTATTACATCTACTTTGCCTTTGGTTTCCTCCCAAACTTTCTCTCTTATTTGCATCCCATTGAAGCAAGAAACTTATAATTATCTTCAAATTACAAAATTTTCATTTAGTGAAATTTACTCGTGATTTTATATTTTTAATAAATTATATTGATAATAAAAATATTAATATTTTAAAATATTAAATTGGATAAAGGCAAAACTCTTCAAGCAGCAATAATAACCATCCTGCAACAAATTAGTCTATAAGAAGAAACTCATAAAAAAACAATAATTTTTTTGTTGATTTATAATTTTTTTTTATAAATGTGATTATTAAAAAAATAGATTAGGAAATGTGGTCTTAATATAATAATAGTACATACACACAACAGAACAGACAAAAATGTTTCCTCCTCCTTCCATAAATACAGTCATCAACCTTCATTTCTTTCTGTGCTTTCAGTTTAACCTGAGATCCATAAAAGTACACACTTCACACCTCTTCTTCTTTTTCTCAGATCTTCACACCAGTGGCCATGCTCAGAACATTAACCAGGTTCCTCATCTTCAACATCAATCCCTTCATTCCCACTCATACTTACATCAAACCTTAATCACTTAATTATTTGGTCCATGTCTTTTCTCTTCTTAATTAATCATCACTTGCAGGTTTCAACTATTCTGTGTTTTAATTTAAACCCTTTTCTTCTGATTATGATTCACTAATTAATCTTTCTGCAGGGTGTTCAAGCACACCACCCTTGCCAATGACTTGCTTCAAAACCGCAGCAGATTCTATGCAACTACGGTTGGTGGAAGAAGGTGAGTCTCTTTAAAGCTCTTTACTACCATTGCCAGACTTTTAACTCCTGCTTCATTTAATGGTTCTATCATATATCTAAATTCTTTGTAAGGAAATGAAGTATAAATTTGATCCTTCATAGTAGAAACTTTTATTGTTTTCACCTTGTTGAAAGTTTGTATTTACATAAATAAGTCTTCAAAATGTGAACTAATTAATATCACAAAAGTAGCATAATTATGAATCACATCAGTTTTTTTTTTTTTTTCTTCTGGGATCCGAGAACTTTTCAAAATTTCCACTAGGTTATTGTGGTATTAGAGAAAAGAAGTAATTCTCTTTAAGTTTCAATTTTCTTTCTTGAAATGGATAGTGGAATGTTGATGGTGTTGCTTGGACCTAACTTGTTTCGGATTTGAGTTTATATATATATTCCACCACATAGGAAGTTAAAACCTAAGAACTAAAGATCCTGTTCTTAACATCAGATGAAGTTGTCATCACCATTTACATAGATGTGAACGGTGAATACAATGTCTCTTAGATAAGAAGGAAAAAGTGAAAGAAAAAGGGTTACTGCAAATCTAAGAGCAATAGTTAATTGAATTTAAGAGAGTGGCGTTGACAAAGAAAAAGCAATACACTGTAGATTATATAGTTAAGTACATAACCTTGAAGTTAACAGAGAGACATATGGAAATAAATTTAAACAATGAGAAGTGAATTCCGGGAAGCACATGGAACAAATATGGTGCTGGCTGCCTCCAATTTGCATGTTCTCATGCTGTAGATCTACCAAACACAAACAGCTAACGCAATTTCATTGCCCAATTTTATTTTTTAACGAGTCAGCAACTAAGTGATTTGTACATTTCCCAACCAATAATGGACCATCCAGCACACAAATTTGAAATCAGTTTCAGAACCCTTTTACACAACAAAGTCATTTTCTTCTTGGTAACCACATTCTGAACCAGAATTTGTAAGTTAGTGGCACTATATTAATGTCTTATTTCAGATCATTATGTATATGTCTATCTTCTTTAAAAGTTGATGTGAATTTATATGTATAAATAATTTGTGAATAAATAAATGTTTATAGAAAAGATTTTGTTAAGCAAAGTCATAGAAGTTGGTATATAGACAGAAAGAAAAGAAAAGTAGGTCAACTTTGTTGTTCTAAATATATGTGAAATCAAATCCCATTACCAAAGGTACTTCCTTTCCTTGTTTGCTCTTACTTTTTGAAGTCCTTAAGGAATATGCAATCTAAATCAATCTTGTAAGAAGAGGATTTAGTCCAAGACATCATCCTCCAACTTCGCGAAAAAGAAATTATGCTTTCTGATTTAGACGTGAAGATAAAGGTGATAGCATTATTTAGATAGAGGCCATCATCATTTATGAGTATTCCATTATTCCCATCATCCCATCTGCACAATATCTACTTTTTTTCTTCTCCCATCATCATTCACATTCCATTTCGCTTCCAAAAGCAGGCTGGAGGGAAAAGTGGCACTCATAACAGGCTCAGCAAGTGGACTTGGCAAGGCCACGGCCCATCAGTTTGTCCAACATGAGGCCCAAGTCATCATTGCTGACAATGACACCGTGCTTGGGCCACAGGTTGCAAAGGAGTTGGGCCCATCAGCCCGTTATGTGGAATGTGATGTTGCTGAGGAGGCCCAAGTTGAAGAAGCTGTGAATGTTGCCATGACCCACTATGGCAAGCTGGACATCATGTACAACAATGCTGGCATCCCAGGCCCATCAATTCCCCCAAGCATAGCAGATCTAGACCTTGATGAGTTTGACAAAGTCATGAGGATCAACATAAGGGGAATGATTGCTGGTATAAAGCATGCAGCCCGGGTCATGATACCCATGGGCTCAGGCTCCATTCTATGCACATCAAGCATAAGTGGGGTAATGGGTGGGCTTGGGCCTCATCCTTATACCATATCCAAGTTTACAATTCCTGGGGTAGTGAAATCTGTGGCTAGTGAGTTATGCAAAGTTGGGGTGAGGATCAATTGCATATCCCCAGCTCCAATTCCTACACCTATGGTTTTGGCTCAAATTGAAAAGTTTTATCCTGGTTTAAACCAAGAACAGATAGAGGGTATTGTGAATGGGTTTGTTGGGTTCAAAGGTGCTAAGTGTGAGGACATTGATGTGGCAAGGGCTGCATTGTACTTGGCATCAGATGAAGCAAAGTTTATCTCAGGTCACAATCTCATAGTTGATGGAGGCTTCACCAGCTTTAAAAGTCTCTCATTCCCTTCTCCAGAACAAACTGATTAACCTTAACAAAACAAACTGTTAATTGAGTTTAATTTCTATGCAATGTCAGTGTAAATCAACCAAACCAAAATCATGTTAGGTATGGTCTAAAATAACTATTAATTTATGATTGTAAGAGTGTAAAATTTCTTAGTACAAGCTATTTTCTCTTGTTAATTTGTGTGATGTTTTATGATATGACTTGCTTATGAATATGTTGGAACATTTTCTGTCTACATGTTTTGATCCACTGCACCTTTTTGAGATTTCCTAAAGTCCCTACTAGGAAGGACAGCACAAGGGTGATGAGATCAAACTCTTGTGGTACATGTTTAAGGCATGGAGATAGGGATAAGAGTCCTACACATCTGGTCTGACCCATGGGATGGTACACATGGGCAAGCTGTGGCCTACATTTGATAATTCTTTAGGGTTACCTTTGTTTACTCACATTTAATGTGATGGGACATATGTGACTCAAGGTACAAAAGACTCCATTTCTACATATAAAACTTTAATCTCTAAATTTTATTCATATCACGAGGGTCACAACTCAAAATATTAATAAACTTACCCAACTAACATATTGTGTAGTCAAGAAGCTAATTAACTTGGTTAATTACAAAAACTAACATCTCAAGCTGAAAAACTAACATCTCAAGCTGAAATAGTATGGAATGGAATAGTGAAATTAACAAAATTCAAAGCCCAGAAAGTTTATGCCAGTTACTATCGAACCTGTTACAGAATCATGTGCCATGTTTTTACATATTTTTCAAATTCAACACTATATGTAGTACTTATCTTGGCAGTACAGAATCGTGTGCACTTAACAGTTAAATTTAGTTTAATATATTTTTTTAAGGAAATAAAAGTATCCAATGAGATTTGTCTCAAGTTATAAAAGTTGTATTTCACATATTAATAAAGACAAAAAGGAAGTTTTCGAAATACAAAACAGAAGGACAGTGGAGAGACAGTACACAGTTTTCAAAAAATGGTTATTTCAAATGCAAATTCACGAAGGTAAGGATAACTTTTGACTTTTTTATATTTAGTAAAGAAAAATCGTATGAGTGTATATATGTTTTTGTTTTCGATTGGGAATACTCTGGTTAAAACATGGTAAATGTTTTTATATAATTTTAGTTACAATATTTAAATCTATTTATATAATTATATTTTAAATTTATAATAAACAATTTAATTTCTTACTACAATTAGTCTTAATTATTGAAATCTCAAAAACATTAAATTAAATTTGAAAATATATATAAAAGACAATAGATTGAAATAAATAGATAGCTAAAATGATCTTAATATAAAATTAAAATAAAAACAGAATTTTGAGATGATCTTGGAAGAGATGTCCACATGAAGGAAGAGAGTATAAGTTAACTTGTATAGTCTAAATTTCATCTATATATATATATATATATATATATATATATATATATATATATATATATATATATATATATATAAGTTATATTAACTAATTTTTAACAAAAAAGTTTCCGGGAGTTATAATTTTAGTTAATTCTTTTTAACAAAGTATTTTAAGACTTTTTATCAACATTTTATCTTTTTAATATATCCTTTTGATTTGGTTTTCAAATTAAATTTGAAACAAAAAATCAATATTCAAAAATAACTTTGTACCACAACATAAATTATTTATCGTAAATTTAAAACATAATTAATTAATATCTTTAAAAATGTTCGTTTATTAGAAATTTTAATTATACTTAATTAATATTTAAAATATTTATTCATTATATATTTTTCACATTAAATTTAACATTTCCTGTATATTAAGTGAAATAAAAAAATTAACAAACAATAAAACCAAATATTTAAAATGAACAATTTTTAAAATTTGTAATTATTTTCCTTTGCATATATATTACACATCATTTTTAGAAGAAACAATCACGTATAAAGTCGGTTAGAGAAAATTACTATTCAAAATAAACTCTATCCATAATATTTAGTATTTATGTATAGAAGAGCTTGATCTTACAACTAATTAAACTGAAAATAATAATAATAATAATAATAATAATAAAAACTTTCATTTAAACTGAAACTATTATATTCCCTTTGTATAGATTAGAAAAGAATCCCTCTTTATGTCAATTTTAAGTAATTTAATATTTTATTAGATTTGTAACGAAGTATAAAAAGAAAAAACTGTACTTTACACAGTAAAGTAGAACAAAAAATCGAATTAAATGAAAAATGTAGAATATATACAAAAAAAAAAAGGCAAAAACTAATGGCGGGAAAAAGTTCATTTATAAACTCACATGTATCCAAATCCAAGAGATATTTTATATATTTATATAAATATAGATAATGTATAGATAGTGAATGTAAGTGGAAGAGTGCTAAATTTAAATAATGAAAAACAGATTATTTATAACTAATTTAATGAAATTATCTTAACATTTAAAATAAATGGGTAAAATTTTGTCATATGAGGATAGACAATTTAATATCTAAATTAGATAAATTAGAGTATTGAATATGTGATTTTTGCACCAATATAAGTGTTAAACAAAAAAGAAATATGATAGAAATGGAGCCTGTGAGCTGTGAAGACAATGACTTTTGTACATTCCTTTGTCATTAAATTACTATGGTCCCATTTTGTTGTCTGGACTTGGATTTCAACCCTGCATGCATGGCCCTCTAACCTATGCAATCTGCATCTTCTCATCTTCTTCCAATCTCCAAAGGTTTCAAAGATTCTTTCTTCTTCTTGGTGATGAGTAAATCAAATGAAATGTTCATATATTAATTACTTTGTATTTGTAAACACAAGTATATATAAAATTAAAATAAAAAACTGAATTTAAAGTTTAATATGTAAGTGTATCTGGTTTTAAGGGGTCCCCATAAAATTATTACAGGCTGCTTAATTAGTAGGGAGAACATGAGGACAACCTAGTCCATAAGATTAGAGTTCTTCCTCCTATTTTTAAAAATATTAGTCTCATTGTTTAGTTATATAAATTATATGGCTTAGATTTATATACTATTATGATAAACAATTTAATAATTGAGTCAAGTACTTCAAAATTTTGAGGAATATATTGATATTATAAATCAAGAATTCTTCCTTCACCAAAGTATTGAGGCTCTTGAAATAGAAAATAAAAATTTGAAACGAATATAGACCATGAAAAAAATTATATAAGATATTGTTTTCAATTCAAACATTATATTTATAAGTTTATATTAATGTAAATTTTTATTCATATTCAAATTTTTTATTTTAAAAATAATAATATAAAATATTTTTTTATATATAAACATCCTTAATAATTATTTTAAAGGTTAATATAGAATGTTTTTAATATAATAAATATTTTTGTTTCATTTTTACTTTTGTTTTTCAGTATATTCTTTTATTATGATTAACCATACAGAAAATAGACGTTATTGTGCATCGAAGCAAGAGAGGACTTGCCTTTATCTTTTTTTTCCCTTGCATGTTATTTTCTCACTTTCGATATCTACCATGATTGCATGTTAGCCACGTGTATTGGTGAGACAGCCACGAAGGTGTCACGTGCCGAGTAATTTGGTTTAGAATTGTTCTTACCCAAGAAACGATGTTAGATAAACCAAACATGTTTTCTTCTTTCTCTGCAGACCTGATGAGTTTCGAGGTGAGTTGAACTTTTCTTCTGAGTCAATAAATGCATAGGGTAAAATATCCACCAAAATTACTTACCATTTATCTCAGTGAGAAAAATCATGAACTAATATGAACAAGGTTTTTTTTTTTCAGTATAGAAAACAACTAAATTTCAACTTCTTGTAAGAGATTACAAAATTAATTTCATTCAAAACAATAACATGATAATGATTAATGTCATATATATCACAAGCTAATAACATTTTATATGAAATATTAAAAAAGATAGATGTTATTAATATCATTTGAATATAAAAAGTAATATTACCTTTAATTCTGAGAATTGTACATAGTAATACAATTTAAAATTATAAAATCCTGGGTGTGGTGGTTTCAAACATATCTATATGTTTTTACAAAAAAAAAAAAAAAAAAA
>Ga0209700_105365_pt1 | contig 21680 bp, 20 predicted proteins | sample SiratroredBW_FD_187528 | JGI IMG/M metagenome (GOLD analysis project Ga0209700, IMG submission 187528) | Root nodule microbial communities of legume samples collected from California, USA - Siratro red BW (SPAdes) (version 2) | ecosystem: Host-associated > Plants > Roots > Nodule | place: USA... | reverse complement strand
TATATATATATATATATATATATATATATATATATATATATATATATATATATATATAAACATTATTAGAATATTAATGTCGTAATTTACTTTCAATTTATTCTCTTTTTTCTTAGAAAAACACAATACTTATTCCCCTTTCATATTAATGGAAACGGATAATAGAAGATAGATTTTCACAATAATTTGTGTCCCCTTCTTTCTTTCCATCGTTATGTAATTATCATAACAGAGAAAACAAATATTTAGCAACTCTTTATTCTCACCGAGTTACTTTAACTTATTTATTAAAAATCGTGATTTAATCTAATAACATAATTACAATTTGCTAATTACAAAAATTATAAAACTTTTAGATGATCAATGAGAGAAAGGAATATGTTTCAAAGTGTTCTTGTGTGCAAGGCCAATGTGCACCAGGTGAGATTCGAACCCGTTCCACATGTACCAATAGAACTGAACTTACCACTCAACCAGAGCAACATTATTATCATGATATGATTATTAACATTCTTATTATAATTATTGTTATTATTATTATTATTGTAATTATAATTTCTATAATTAATAATTATACTAATATTAACATTATTAATAATATTTATAATAATAATAATAATAATGATAATATTACTAATAATAAAATTAATAATAACAACAATAATATTTTGTTAATAATATTATTAATAATAACAACAATTTTATTTAAATATCAATAATATTAATAATATTATTATAATAATAATATATTAAAAATAATAATATAAATATTTATATATGAACTTTTATACGAATTTAATTTTTATGTAATAAGTCTGGATAGAAATTCGTATGTAATTTCATACAATGTTGATTTTTAATATGGATTATATTATATATGAATTTACATACGGATTAAATCCGTATGTAATACCTTGGAAAAAAAATCCGTATGTAATTTCGTATGTAATGTTGATTTTTAGTATAGATTATATTGCATATGAATTTACATACAGATTAAATCCGTATGTAATATCCTGGATGCAGATCCATATAGAAAAATCTGTATGTAATGTTGATTTTATATAGAGATTTGAATCCGTAGATAATTCCATATGTAATGCTGATTTTACATACGAATATAAATCCGTAGATAAAATTCCGTATGTAATATAAATTTTACATACGAATTTTCATCCGTATGTAATTTTCGTAGATAATTTGACTTTTTTTTGTAGTGTTTCAATGCTAATGCCAAAGTTCTTAAATTGTAGACTCATGGCTTTCCCTTTTATGTGGATACCTATTGGTGCAAACACTAGGAGAACATCCACATGGGAATAAATCATTGGGATGTATTTGCTTGCTGGGTAATCTAGTTGTATTTATTGACAACATGCTTTCGACTTGGAATCATTAGAGAGAAATGCTAGGTGGTATGTTGTATGAGGTGCAGTGGTATAGTGTATTTGGAGTATGAGAAATGCTATGGTGTTTAGGAATAAGGCTTTTGATGAAGTTGTTTTAATGCAACCAACTAATTTTAAGCCATGGACATCATTAAGGATGAATGCAAAATCCTTCCACTCAACTTTTTCTTTGTGACAAGCTAATTCAGGTATTTATTTACTACATGGGTAAAAATTAGATGGAGGTAGGTGAGTATCTTGATAATTAAGGTGGAGTGTGTAAAGTAAGGTGTAAATGGAGCAAAAATAATTGGTGTTAGTGGTGGAGTAAGCATAGTGTGACAGAATGGAGGAAGATATTAGTAGTGAGGAGGGTTTGACAACATCTATCAAGCTTACATTGAAATAACACTCTAGCAACATTTTTTTAGGCTACATGTATTTATGTACTTCTGTACTTATCATAGTGAAGGAAGACTAACTTCTTATCTTAGAGTGATCTAATGTTGTGTGTAGTTTTTTACTTGACAATTCGTCTCAATATTTTCATGTAGGACACACGTGATCATCTATGTTGATTTAAAATTTATAAGACATTTCTTCACTTCTATGTTGGAATATAAAATCTTGTATGCTATATCCATGGTGATGTGGTATGAAATTTGCATGGTAAGTACACTAAACAATAATGGTTTTTATTCTTTATAACTTCTTATATTAATGATGAAGTTTGTAGGAGAAAGGTTGGGTCGTCCACCACATATAAATGAAGTTTTTAAGCAAATTCATGTACGAAAGGCTACTGGTAAATTTGTGGATGAACGCTCTAGGAGGACACATGTAATTCTAGTATTTTTTTTTGTGATTTACTTTATTATAATATGTACTGTATAAGTGATTTAATTTATATTTTTGAATAACAAAAGAAATTTGAGAACAAGTTTTCTCAAGCTAGATTATAGGTTGCATCCTGTGGTGTAGCATCAAAATCATCCCCTCTAGACCCTATAGAGGAAGAAATAATGAGGAATAAAACTTGGATTCGTGCTACACGAGGAAAATCTACCAAAGGTCGCATCTACGATATTAGCCAACACACCTACAGTTCTAACTATGTAGATAAGCTCATATATTACGGATCATCAAGTATGACGTATGATTCACAAGACTTTGTCCAACTAAAACAAGAAGTTCAGACTTATAAAGAGTCTAATGAAAGACTAACTCGACAAGTACAATCATTTATTAATATTGTCCAAACATCACTTCCACCGGATGTATGGATTGTATTTCAACAAGAACAAGAGCAACACCAACCATCACAACATGAACAGGGATCACAAGAGAACAATGAAGAACAAAATCAAGATTAAGACAAAGATGGACATCCTCACTACTCTAATTATTAGGCAAATAATTTTCATTTGAAACTTTTGTACTGTTAATATTTGATTTAGATATTTCTTATCAGAATTTGATGTTCATTATATTTGTTGGATCATTATATATGTATTGTCACTACTTGGTTTTACATTATATGCGGATTATCACTTGATTTAGAACTTGAATTTAAATATGCTGTCACTTTATTGCTAATGTGGTGTTACATACGAAAAGATTCCATATGTAATATGCGTTGCAACTGTCTCTGACACTACTTACGGATTATTTCGTAGATAAATTACATATGAAAAAATTTTCGTATGAAAAGTACCTATGCCACATCTACGTACAATTTTTTTTGTATGTAATCCGTCGATAATTACTGTTTACATACGAAATTTAGACATTATCTATGGATTTCTTCTATAGATAAAATTGATTTTTTTGCTATGGTAACTTGTGTTCTCTTCACATATCGATCAAGTGTGATGTCTTTTGATACTATAACTACTCAAATTTTCATATGCTGAAAAATCATTAATCATACAAAATAGCAATGCTTGCAAATTGAAATTGACCTTTTCCTATGCATGAAAAACCTCAACTCCTTCATCCCATAACAACCTCAAGTTTTGTATCAAAGGACTTAGATAAACATCTATCTCATTTCCGAGTTACCTTGGTCCTGATATCATCATAGACAACATAATATATTTTCTCTTCATACACAACTAATACGACAATTTATAAATAATTAGCAAAACAGGCCATGAACTATGTTTGCTACTTAAATTACCGTATGGATTCATTCCATCTGTTGCAAGACCAAGTCTGAGATTTCTTAGATCACTCCCAAACTCATGATACAAACAATCGATTTTCTTCCATTGTGTGAATCGACAACATGTCGTAACAACCCATCACATTTTCTTCCATTTGCATGCATGTCAAGTTCTCTGCATCCTTAACATTGATAAAAAAAATGTTTGAATCGCAATATCATTGGAAGATACCGCGATACTTTTGCAGGAGGACCCCTTTTCATGTCATGTTCATCACCGTCATCATCCTTTACTTTGTATTGTGATACCCCGCATCTATGACACTTATGCAATCCTTCAAACTCTTTTCTACACAATATACAATCATTGTGACAAACATGTATTTTTCTTGTACTCCATACCCATTGGACACAATATCTTCTTCGCCTCATAGTGACTGGTCGACAATGTATTACCTTCTAGAAATATTTCATACAACAAATCAAGTAATTTAGTGAAGCTTTTATTGGTCCACCCATTTCTTGCCTTAACATTAAATAATCATAATACTATTGAGAAATGTGTTAAATCTGAACAACTGGAATACAATTCTGTTACTAAATCATCTTTCAACAAATCATATACATGTGCTTGGTGGAAATTATCTTCTCCAATATTGCGAATCATGTCCTCCATGCGATCCTCAAAATGTATATTAGAATGTTGACATTCAATCTCAGATACATATGGTAGTCCATAACTTCACGATGCCAAGTTCACGTTGTATAGTTCTTCAAGAAACCATCACAAAGAACATGCTCTCGTATCAAATGAATATCTAGTCGTTTCCCATTCAAACAATTCACACACGGACAATAATATGTTTCATTTATTCCTACTCCATTTTTGTTCAGCAAATTGTAGAAAATCTTCAACGTCTTTCTCATACACATCACTGATTCGACTTCCATTTGTCCAACTTCGATCCATGACTACGTATATTAAAAGATTTTCGTATACACAAATTAAATACAAATTTTTGAGGATCGAACATCCCCGGACCCAATACCAACACACTCAACATATATAACATTCAATAACAAAAAATCACAATCAAATACATGTCTTTCAAGTATTCAAAGCATACAAAAAAAACATTCAAAGTATACAAAAATAATTTCAAACATATGTTTCATTTAACATTTCAAAGTTAAATGCTAAGGTGTACATACCTCTTGCAGACGAGAAGGCAAAAGTGATGAATTACAATGATAATGATGATGCAAAGTGATTAATGACACATGAAAATGGTGATGCGAAGTGATCAATGGAACACGAAAATGGTGACAGGAAGTGATAAAGTGTTGAATGACACATACGAGAATGACACTCAAGAATGATAATCGAGAATGACAATGGAAAATACGAGAGCGAGAGTGTCGAGAACGTCAATGGCAAACACGAGAGTGTGAGTGTCGAGAACTTCAAGCACGAGAGCAAGAGCATTGAGAAGTGAAAATGACACACTACAATGCACGAACTAGTGAATGCAACGAGACACAAAAGCGAGAGCGTAAGAGAAATTGTGAAGTAATTTAGGGTTAAAACAGGGCATATTACATCGGTTACTCTTATAACCGATGTAATATGTATTACATCGGTTACTCTTATAATCGATGTAATATGTATTACATCAGTTACTCTTATAACCCATATAATATGTATTACATTGGTTATTTGAGTAATCGATGTAATATACCCTTTTTTCCCAAAACTTTGCCCTAAGATGAAAGAGACACATTCTACATCGATTGTGGGCTACAACCAGTGTAGAATGTAGCACATATTACATCCATTGTGGCTCACAATCGATGTAATATGTGCAACACCAAAATGCATTTTAACATTTCAGTCTTTTTTACATAAGTTGGGCTTGACAACTGATGTAGAATGTGACATTATATTGGTTCTGGAGTAACCGATGTAATATATGTTCACATAATTTAAAAAATGTCATCGTGTTTTTCTTTACATCGGTTGCATTTTAACTGATTTTGTATCCTATCATAGTATGCGATTTTGTATCAATGTATTAAATCTTCAAACGGTAAAATAAGGATCTCTCAATGGATAAGTCTAACAAAATTGGGTAGCATAACACAAAGTTTCCAAAATCTAACAATTTTGTTAGGAGTCGGACACCCTAGACCTAATGCCAACACGTTCAACAATTCTTTTTTATAATTGTTAAAAGTATATTCAAAATTAATACACATAATATACATTAAATTTAAATTTTATCAAATTAGCTATTTATAAATATTAATTTTAGGTAACAACAAAAGTATATACAATTCAAAAATAAAAACTAACCTAGAGCAAAATGAACAATGGTTAAATTAATGGGACTGGTGGGTACAATGACGATAGGGAACCAAACAATGGAACCAAATAAGGAACCAATCAGTGGGTCTCATTAGGAGATTTGTTAAGGAGGTTGTGATATAACATCCTTAAATTTTGCAGTATTTAGATATAATAAAATTATAATATAATATTCTTTAGATAAAGGAATAACAATTAAATGCATAAGTATCTCCTTATTAGACGCTCAATATAAACTCTAGACGATGTGCTCCATGAAGATGGAATAAAAGTAATGATTTTATATAACAAGTTTTAATAAAGTTTATGTATTAAAATGTTTCTACAAATATAGAACATTAAGAAAACTTCTTATTACACCAATTCATTTATCATCTAACATATGATAATCTATTATATCATCTGGCTCATTACAAGTTGGATTTATCTGGTTTATTATACATGTTATGTAGATTATTTGACAAGACAATTATATCATTTCCTATGGAGCTATGTCCAGAAGATATCGTCTAATTATACAAATGTCATCATCCATCATCTAAAGAATCTATTTGTCATAGGATCATATGGTATAATCTTTGTGGATCGATCACCTTTCCTATACCTTTTGAAATTCGTTTATCAAGATGATCATTGAGATTCATATACCATTCAAGAAAGACTACATTTGTTTTAAATTGTTCATCAAACCTCATTTAACCTTTGAGTTAGTTGCTTCTAAGGAAAAATCAAGAGAAATAAATAGTTTTGAACCAATTGAATATGATTAATAACTAATACATGAGTATTTCAAGAGGGATTGAGACTATTTTTGAAAACTCAGGAGAACTATAGAAGTTATTAGATGATTCTAAATTTATCCAATTCAAAATGATAAGATGATCATGCTTCTAAATAATATGTTAAATGATATAAGAAGCAAGATTCTTATATTAAGAAACGTGAATGAAGGAAAATAACAATAAGTAATATATGATAAGGGTAAAAAGGGTATAAATAGATATAAGAAAAAGTAAATTTCTTCGAACATTTAATTCTTGTATAAGTTTGGATAAATATTTCATCGTTTACTATTGTCACGTCAGAATCTTATTGCAGTACTTATATCTTCATAGAATGTTACAAAACAAAAACTAAACTTTGAAATTTAACTAAATTGAGACTACAAGTAATGATTACAATATTCTTATGTTCTGTAATTAGAAAACATGAGTTGCACTTTCTACACAAGAAGAATAGTGAGATATTCCTAAACCTCACATCCCACTGAGATATCCCTAAGCCTCACATCCTCTGTCATTTTGCAAACTTTTGCTAATTTTCATGGCAAATGATATTGATCTTTGTTACACCTAAATCCTATCATTGTGCATTGATCTTTTATATGGATTTGGTTTTGATTGGATTCTATGTTGACCATGAGTCACATGATAATGTTATACTTATTGGAATGCTTGTGGCTGAAAGATTTAATCCTTGAGGATTTATGTAGATACTTGAGGATTTATGTAGATAGAAGATATAATATTGGATGGATAGAAGATATAAGGGTGTTGTTGATATTCTTACACCATTCCAATTATTAGTCCTAATGTTATTTTTGAAATTATTTCAAATGTTATTCCTAAACATTATTTTCATTATGACTCATATTTTGTCTTTATCAATTTCTTTACAGAATCATATATATTACTTTCCTGCCTTTTTCCTTGCTACGTAAGAACCACGACTAAACATCATCGTGACGAGGGCTTAAGATAACACAAGGGAAGATGTGATTGCAACGGACGCGAAGAGGAAAGAAGAGTATACATAAATTAAACAAATGATGACGATATTGCAAAGAAACCTTCGTCGTTTCACTTTAGTCCAACCCTTAACGAGAGTTCGTACCACTAACCATCGTCTTTTTACTTCCATTTCACTTTTAATGACATTCTTATACTAAATCATCGTTGTTGTGCTGTTTTGACGATGTCACAAAATTCGTTTTAGTTACAAATGTGTCACCATCTCTATTTTAATGCATACAATTAATTTTTTAGTAATTAATTACAATATTACTGTACATATATTCTATTAGAATGATTGTATATTGGTACAATTAATTTAAGATTAACAAAATTACGGTTAAGATTAAAATATATTTATTAAACGTTGAATATAAGAAATATTGAATTTTTTTAGATATATTAATTTCAATTTAACCAATTTTAGAGGTAAAAAAATTATTTATCTCTACTACTTTTCTCTTTTCAGTCTCTGTATTAAAATCTATTTAATTATCGATATTTTTAAATCCATGTTTTACACGGGGAATTAAAGCAAGTACAAGTCTTGGAAGAGGTATATATATATATATATACCTTTGGTATACAAAGTGGGAGGGGTATATATACCTTTAAGATAAAAAGTCAGGAGTTCATATTGAATTGAAAAATAACACATGTCTTCACTCATTATACAAACGAGTCTTCAAAATGAAAAGTGGCAACCACATTTGTTCACATGGATGTTTTCTAGAATAAAGTATGAGCAGTGAATTAATTAATCTGATGAAGAAGTGCGATCTACTTTTGATAGAAAAATAAGGGTCACCCTAAATGAAATGGGAGAAAAATAATTGGTTGTAATATTGATGTTTACAAATTTTTTAAATTTGAAATAAGGTTTTTTTCCTCAACTTTAAAATTGCTACATACTTTAAGAAAAACACTTGTTTTAGTCTTTCTATTGTGAAAATTATTAAAAAGTTTGCTTTATACAACTAATAATTACATGTAACATATATACTTCGATTTAGCCCTTTTTATTTTAAAGTACTTATTCTGACAATATTTAAGTATGCATTTGGATAGAGGGACTAAAGTATAAATTTTTAAATCATAGAAATTAAAAAGATTGATTTTAAATTCAAAAGAAAAAGGTAACATAACCCAAAGAAGAGACTAAAATATGTTTGAATTATTTTTAAATTAACTCATACTCCAATATTATATACATATAATTACCTTCCACCTTCATCACGTAACCTAACAAAGATCCTTTTGAATAATTTCTCCCAAAAAATGGGGTTGCATGTTTAACTTTTTCCAAAAATAATAATGATCTTCCACAATGACAGCTTGTGATCAATAACTACCCTATATTATACAAAACCAAAAGCTTAATTGCAGCATAAACTTTCCACAGCTGAATCATTCCATCACTGAAATCATGGCTTGCAGTGCACAAAGAAGACCTCATGTGTTGCCATTTCTGACCTACTTCTTGTTGTGGTGGTGGACTACTTGTGTCCATGTTGAAGCCACCAATAATATTTTGAAGCCAGGTGATAAGTTGAAACTCACAGAAGATGACAAACTATGTTCAGAAAAGGGCACATATTGCATGTACTTTGACTCAACATTTGGTGATGATAATCTAGCATACTTGTATATATTTGCTGAAAAGGTTGATGATTGGGCTGTGTGGATTGCTAATAGAAACCAACCTGTTGAAACAGATTCTGCAGTTCTATCATTGAATCTTTCTGGGGTACTCAAAATAGAATCTCAACATGAAGAAATCATCCTCTTTTCACCACCTCAAGCTGTCAAAAACAGTGAGGCCATATTGTTGGACTCAGGCAGCTTTGTGCTTCGGCAACTTCACCCCAATGGGTCTACTGTGTTGTGGGAAAGTTTTGATTTCCCCACCGACACTTTGCTCCCAGGGATGAAGTTAGGTGTGGATCACAAAACTGGTCGTAAATGGTCACTGGTTTCATGGCTGAGTAAACATGTTCCTACTCCTGGTCCATTCAGGCTTGAATGGGAGCACAAAACAAAGCAGTTGGTGATCAAGAGAGGAGAAAAGCTTTACTGGGCTGCTAGTGAAAACATGTTGGAGCACATCTTGGGGGAGGCTTATCATGATATTGTGTTAGTCTCAGATGAAACTGAAGCCTACATCACATTGAGGAGTTCAGATGAAAAGCTTACAAAATGGACACTGTTGTCCACTGGACAATTGATAGACCGGAATGGACATGATGTTGCAAGGGCTGATCTGTGTTATGGATACAACACAGATGGAGGGTGCCAAGCATGGGAGGATCTACCCTCTTGCAGAAATTCTGGTGATGTGTTTGAACTGAAGCAAGGTTATGCTAATTTGGCCTCAGAGATGAAAAGAGAAGAAGCAAATGCAAGTTATGGCATAAATGATTGCCAAGCTATTTGCTGGAGTACCTGCAGCTGTGTGGCATTCACTCATCTTTATGACAATGAAACTGGTTGCACCTTCTTTCTGTGGAATTCAACCAAGGGAACCAATATTGCAAACGAGGGTGAAAAGTTTTACATGCTAGTAAAGAGCAACCCTCACAAAAGTAAGTGTTTATACTATCACTATAATTTGACAAGTTACTAACTTGCAATTAAATATTGTTTTTGGTTAAACATGTAATTTCTATGAAAATGTTTTCTTTGGCCATACAGAAATTTAATCCATTTTTACGACTTACTTGTAAAAAATATTTTATTTTCTAATCGAGATAAAATTTATATTTTTCTTAAATTGCTTTGTCTCAATAACAATTTTCTTACTTTTTAAGAAGATTTTACTAATTATGTTTGTCTCAGATTTTTCTTTTAAAGAGAAAAAAAATAAAAATACAAGGCGAACACTAGAAGCACTTTTAAGGACTAAAATTATAGTACTTTTCATTAAATATGTAAATTTAAACAGATTAAAATTTTTATACAGCCAAATATATTTCTGGAAACTAAAACATATTTAAACTAATCATATCCACTTTTATAATACAAAATAAGGATTTGTATTTTACTTTTATTAGCTAATTTTGCGGGTTTTATCATAATTAAAGACTATGTCTCTTATTTTTAGGAAGGTCTTTTTCTCCTAACAGATTTTGTTTTGGTAAACTTCATTTATTCTAGTCTGGATAATAGTTAGGTTTTTATTTCTTGGTTTCACTAGATTTCTTATAAGTATTATTTTTCTTTATCAATAATAATAAATATAATAAATAGAAATGTTTCAAGTATTGTTTCTTGATATAATAATAAATGTAGGTATTGTTTTTTGTTTTTTATCATATGACGCGTTGTATGTGTAAGATTACGCAAACTGTAAAAAGATTCTGGAAAACAACTCAAATTAAATTAGTTCCTTATATATATAAATTAATGTTTTCTATTAGGTACAAAAAATTGGATATGGGCAATTGTTGCAATAGGAGCAACTATCCTCATAATCTGCCTTTCCCTTCTGTGTCATAGAGTCTTGAGGAAAAGAAAATATGCCCTTGAAGGTATGCATCAACGATGTTTTACTTTGTAATCTACATTTCTATAAAATGTTTTACTTCGTGATTTTTATCACCGTTCCCTGATTATAGTTTTTTTATATTGTCATTTAAATAGAGCTGAAATCTAAAAGAATGGGGATTGAGAATGAGGATCTTGAAGCTTCCAATAGATCTTCTACTTGTGCAGAAAAACTAGAAGTTTTTTTAAAGGAGGAAAATAACTTGAAAGTTTTTAGGTATGCATCAATAATGGAGGCCACAAATGACTTTTCATCTGAAAACAAGTTAGGACAAGGAGGCTTTGGACTAGTTTATAAGGTGACTTTTTTGTTCTTTGTTTGTGTCATGGTTTAAAAGGTGACATCAAATTGTTAACATATAACCTTACTGTTATCTTTTGGAGGATTGATGATTTTTTTTGGTTTTACTTCAGGGAATTCTACCTACAATGCAAGAGGTTGCTGTCAAAAAACTTTCAAAATCTTCTACACAAGGTCTAGTTGAATTTAAAAATGAATTAACAGTCATATCTAAACTCCAGCACACAAATTTGGTTCAGCTACTCGGTTACTGCATTCACGAAGATGAGAGGATTTTGATTTATGAATATATGCCTAACAAAAGCTTGGACTCCATTTTATTTGGTAAGAATGTTTAGATCTTTGAATATTATAGAGTGTTGGATATGCATATGAAAAAAAAATGAGAACTATTCTTTGGTAAAAGATTCCTAAAGTCGACTTTTGAAGTCATTTATTCTGAACCCCTTCATGATATATTCTCTTCTGATAAATTCTTTATTTTCAGCTCCAAAAATTGATTATTAGACCAGTAATTGAGTTTCCCTTTTAAGAAGTAAAGTTCATCAATTTAATAGCATTCTGCTACATAACTTTTGAACTTAATGTTTCTCACAAACTATGATGGTTAAGTAGTTACAGCAGTTTCTATCATGAAATGACAATGACATTCATGTTCTTTGTGGAAGATTGTACACAAAATCAGTTGCTAGATTGGAATAAGCGTTTCAGTATAATAGAAGGAATTGCTCAAGGATTGCTATACCTTCACAAATACTCAAGACATAGAATCATTCACAGAGACTTGAAGGCTAGCAACATACTCCTTGATGAGAATATGAACCCCAAAATTTCTGATTTTGGTATAGCCAAAATGTTCACACAGCAGGATTCTGAATCAAATACCACCAGGATTGTTGGCACTTAGTGAGTGAACCAAGTTCATTATCATAGTTGTATAAATTTAAGTTATTTTGTGACATGTTTTTCATTATTTATCTTTTTTGTAGTGGTTACATGTCTCCTGAATATGCTATGGAAGGAGTCTTCTCAACAAAATCTGATGTGTATAGCTTTGGAGTGTTACTCTTTGAAATTGTGAGTGGTAAAAGAAACAATAGCTTCTACACTGATGAAAGCCAACTCAATCTAGTAGGACATGTACGATTAAGTAATTTACTTTATTTTTTCAACACATTGTTGTTGTTATTATCTTTAGGATTGGTAAATTAACTTGAAAAATCATTATTCTTGTAGACATGGGAGCTATGGAAAGAAGGTGAGGTTCTTAAGTTGGTGGATCCATCACTACATGATTCATTTTCAGAGGATGAAGTGCTCAGATGTGTGCATGCTGGTCTTTTATGTGTGGAAGAAAATGCAGATGATCGCCCCTCCATCTCCAGCATTGTATCAATGTTAACCAACAAAAGTAAAGTTACTATTGTGCCTAAAAAACCAGCATATTATGTTAGAAGAAAAGTCCTTGGGGAAGAAACATCCACCAAAGAATTTGATTTAGATTCTACACACGAGAATTCCCTTTATGTATGTTCAATTTGACTGCAGAAAGTTACCATGTTACAGTATGGATTACTTGTGAAGTTGTTATCATTCCATTATGACTGCTATGGTTGGTTGCTACATATTGAATGCAGTTTTCTTTCTCCATCTATATATACACCACCCTATGTATCAATTTGAATATAGAGTTGATTCATTGTAATACTGATATTTCATTTGCTTTATCGTAACTTTCTTCTCATGTGTTTTCTTTTGGCATTGAAGCTTAATAACTTTATTCTATTCAATGATGACACTTTAGTTTGTTTTATACATGGTTATATATTTCATTACTCGTGAATATCATACAATCCATATTGTCAACGTCCAATTTCGTTTGGATAAAAAATTAAAAAATATAATAATAATAATAAAATAAAAATATAAAATAAAAAAATATTTTTAATCAATTCTTAGAAAATATAGGTTTGAATTTTATAATATTATATTTTCATTTTAGAAGGAACACTAGTAGAAAAATGACATTCTACGTCGATTTTGAAAATTATTCTATTTCAGTTTTGCAACCGACATTGATGTAAGCGACGTAGAAAGTCTTGAACATACAAGGTCAGTTATGGAACCGACATAATATGTACGCCACTATGTCGGTTGAAAATAGAAACCAACATAAAAAATATCCAACTAAAATAACTAAAAAAGGTGGATACTATGCCGGTTGGAGCTGGAACCGACGTAAAAAAGGACTTTTTACGTCGGTTGTAAGCTATTATGTCGGTTATGCAATCGACGTAAAAAGTTTTTTTTTTTTAAATAATGGGTTGATAAATATCTAATCAATACAAGAAAATATCACAAAAAATTTAGAATTTTTTAGCAAGTATAAATATGTGAAATAAAAGGCTACAACATAAAAAAAATAGATGAAAAATAACAAAAAATAGAAAAGAAATCCTCAACGATGGAATTTTGGAATTTTTGGAGGCCCAACCGCTTGCGGCATTGGCTAGCGAATTCGTTACCCCATTTCAAACAACTTTCATTTTTGGAGCGTCTCAATCCAAACTCTTTATCAAAAGTTATGGTCGTTTAAAGTTTTTTCGTCCTAAATTTTTCAAACCCTAAATCTATGATAAAGACGCAAATGTAAGAAGAGAAAGTAGCACCACACGAAATACAAATGAAAACTAGTGAGAATAAAAGCGGTACCACACGAAGGTGCAGAGTAGAAGGTAGCGAGCGAGGGTCAAGAGAAGGCAACGAGTGAGGGTGAGGAGGTGGCAGCGAGCGAGGGTGAGGAGGAGGCAACAAGGGTGAGGAGAAGGTGATGGAGAATAAAATGTAAGATTAAGCGAAAAGTGATACCCAAGAGTTAATATCTCTCTTGAAAACCCTAATTTTAACTCGAGGGACATACTACGTCGGTTGGGAGCTCCCAACCAAAGTAATATCTGACCAAATTTTATCTAATTTTCTTCAAAATGCACTCGCTCACCAAGAGAATAATATTACGTCGGTTGAAAAGTCCTAATCGACGTAATATGGGCTACATACTACGTCGGTTTACACCTCTCAACCGACGTAGTATCTTCAGCCCCATTACAAAGTTTTCAAATTTTGAATTTTTACTTTTTTCAGTCTTTTTCATGTCGGTTATGAGTGACAACCGACATAGAATATGGTGTATTATGTCGGGTGGGTTTGAGTTAATCGACATAATATCTCTTTAAATATTTATAAAAATGTCATCGCGTTTTTGTTTACATAGATTTTGTTTTAACCGACGTATTATCCTGACGTAAAATGTGCTTTTTGTACTAGTGAAAAAAATACAGAAAAAAATATGATTTAGATTTTTATCCTTTTTATCATTCTCGACAAAAATATATATATTTTCATTTGCTTCTTAAAAATTAAAAAAATCAGTTATTTAGTTCAAGTCTAGATGTTATTATTTTTTTTTCAAGAAAAGAAAAGAATAAAAATAGAATATTTTATTTTAAAAATAAATAAACATAAAAAAACAAATAATAATAAATAAATATGATTTAGGTTTTATACTTGTTATCATTTTAGAAACTAATAAAATATGTTTTTAAGGAAAAGAAATTTGGTCCACTTTGAAATAACCTCTAGAAAAAATAAAATTTGATCTAAAGCCCAGCCCATTAAAGTCTTCTCTTATTTAGGTAAGTTTTGTTACCCACCTCTTGTTTTGCTAATTAGAACTTGTTTTTATGTGTATTAACGTTGGAAGTAGTTTTGACATGAGACAATAGAATCTGTCTAAATGAGAGAGTACTTTTCGACTACAAAAAAGCAATGCAAGTAGCTTCTGATTTCCTTCTTTTCTTTTCCTCCAAATTGTGTTAACATTTGTGAACTAGCTTAACAAAAATTTATGGACACTTAAGCACAAGTTAATGGTTGTTTTGAGTGACCTAACTAAATAGAATTTAAGGATTTGTTAAACGTTGTTTCTTTCAACTTAAGAATTGCTTTAACTGAGCTAGTTTGAAGCAAATTTGTCTTAGCTTAATTCTCCTTAAATCAAGTTTATGGTAGTTTAAACCAACACTAACAGAAAAATCACATTTTACCGTAGTTTTGGAGGGCATACAACATCAGTTCTAGAACCACTGTAGAGATTTGTTGACATATTATGATAATTATACAACTGTAGTGGTACATGTGAGATACCACTACGACTCTTAAAAAACCGCTGTAAGAAATCCACCAGATTTTCCAAACAAAGAAATTTTTACTAGAGAGAAGATATTAAGGCGGTTGCGTGGGGGCAACCGCCGTAATATAGAGATACTACACCGTAATATATAGATAACCGCCGTAGTATCCCTACGTTACGGCAATTGTCACCATGCAACCACCTTAATATCTCCATTTTGAAGATGATATACTACAACGGTTTTGACCTTAACCGCCGTAGTATGTGCTCCTTTTTTTTTTAAATGCAGCAGTAATACGCTGCTGCCTAAACCTACATATACCAATAATCCAGAGATTCCCAAGCAAATTACATAATAAGTCTGAAAACTTTACATTATACAAAGCATCCAAGAAATTAATTTACATCTACAAGTCCCAAAAGTATACATTTTACAAATCTTACATTATAAATTATGCTACACTACTAACTATCAGTATTTACTTCTCATTGAAATGAAGTATGTTGCCCATTCTTTTTGAATTTGTTCTATGGATTTATGGTCCAGTGACTCTAGATCTGAAAAAAGCTAAAACTTGGAAGATAGTGATGTATTATTTGTTAATTAAACCATACCCTTGTACTATTGTTTTCATATATGCACTTGGCTTCCGATGCAATGAACAAAACCAAACCACAAAGTTATTTGCGGGACAAATAACCATCAATTGCCAATGGGTGCTAAAATAGTCAATCCATTACTCATGTTCTCTAAATTACTTAAGATTAAAATATAAAGAAGTGTAACTTATGAATGAATAACATGGGTAAAGTAAATCCTCTTTCTGGATTCTTGAATCTATCTCTGTATATAAGTTTGACAGTCCATTTTTTATTTTATTTCTAGACTTTTGTATTTGTGGCTCAAGGAATCCACAAATATCAGGATTCTCTGTGTTATAAATTAAATGATTTATGTACCTGCATTGTTAATATCATGAATATCAGTACAAATGCTTCATGAAACATATATTTCTTAAAAGAAATGTAAAAATGTGTAAATTTAAAGTATACTTACATCAACCATAACTGAATGACTGCAATGTTTAGCATCTGATTTCCCGGGACGATTTAAAACACGTTTTGGATGGATATGTCAATGGTATACCACCATTGTCCATACCAAATACTGTCTCATCCCAAGGAATGACACAAGGTGACTCAAACATGTAGTGGGAAAGCATAACCAACTCTTGAATTGGATTCACATTTGTCTAGAGTGGCTGGGACCAAAATAGAGACCTTCGGTCGTGGTAAGACACCCAAATTGTGGTGAATCGGCAGTATGTCGTAATAACCATCACATTTTCTCTCATTTGCATGCCATGTCAAGTTCTTTACATCTTTAATATTGGCAAAAAAAGGTCTTAATTGTGGTATGATGGGAAGATACCACAATACTTTTGTGGGAGGACCCTTTTTGATGTCATCTTCATCACTGTCATCATCCTTTACTTTGTATCTTGATACTCCGCATCTAGGGCACTTACGCAATCTTTCCAACTCTTTTCTATACAATATACAATCATTGAGACAAACATGTATTTTCCAGTACTCCATACCCATTGGACACAATATCTTCTTGGCCTCATAGGATTGTAAGAAAGACTAGACGTAGCCCTTGAGGAAGGGTGAACCAGTGTGATTGCTTTGTGTGTTTCTCTTTGACCTTTCTCTTAGCATCATATTCTGTTCGGTATCATTCATTCATTCAACACACCTAAATCCGCTTCTTGAGGTTCTGTCATTTCTCATTTGAACAACAAATAACTTTTCGATTGATTCAATTGTTTCTATAAAGATTCTTGAAATTGGGAAATTGTTTTGATTGAAGTACTAATTTCAATTATGTTTTTTCAAGATTTCACCAACCTGTTTTTATCAAAACTGCACCAGTTGTTTTTGCTGTTCATAGAGTAATTCAATTACACTTGCATTGTTTTACTATTTTGAATATTTGAATAAAATCTTTGCCAAATTTATATGTGATTCTTTCTGTATAACAACTCTGTTAATATTGTTCTTTTCAGTCCAATTCTGATTTGATTCGTTTAACAAACTGGTTATGCAATAAAATCACTCAAATTGCTTAAACTACAATATTGCTTATTGCTTCTTTTGCGAGTGATTGAATTGTAGCCTGCCTTGTCTTAATTTCTTATTTGAATCTTACTCTATGTATTCTGATTATTGGATTGAACATTGCTTAATTGAAACTGTTTGTTGATTTGATTTGCTTGTTCTAGGGATCATTGTGTAAAAATTTAATTTTATTCAAACTGCTAGTTTTTAAATCGATTTATTCGCATTGAAACTAATTGATTTTCTGTGTTGCACCTTCAATCATTGATTATAGAGATTCTTGGAAACTTTCATTTTGAAAAAATTGTTTTCATTGCTTTCTAAACTCAAAAATTTTGTAAAGTTCAATTCACCCCCTCTTGAACTCAGCCTAAAAGTATTTGCATGAGTCCACCGATTTTTGGCCTTGATATTAAATAATCTCAATACTGTTGATAAACGGGAAAAACTTGATCTCTCATGTAATTTTTCTGCTTTTCATATTTTGGTCATTTCCTTCAAGAAATCAGTATTATAATTATGCGGTTATTGCCTATCGTTTTGATTCGTGTCTTGATCATTGGTTCTTAGGATATTGGTTAATATCTTCTCTAATCAGAAACTGAATTAAAATATCAGATGAAAACTTATGTTTAGGAATAGAGTAAGTTTCGTTTGTTGTCTCAAGACTCCTGTGCATATTGCAAGATATATTTATATAATTGATCAAGTAATTAAAGGTGAATAGATAATCTTAGGTTCATCTACTGAGAAGTTGGGGTTGAGTATTATTATGGGTTGATATTGATTATTGATAAAAAAGAAGCAAGGTTTTTATATGAGAGAGAATGTGAGATCCAACCCTAACAAGTTTTTACTATTGATATTAAATTCATTTTTTGCATTTCAGTTAATAATAAAAACTTAAATATTATTTTAATTTATATACTAACAACTAAATTATGGAATTGGTCTTGAATATGAATTTATTATAATTATAATTATGGTCTTATATTATACAAATCTTTTAAAAAAAGAAGGATGTTTTTATTACTTGACACATGTACTTGCCATCATAGCAAAATACACTAACATATACTCTAATTAACCTTGATACTAATTCGTTTAAAATTATAATGGACCTCTAATAAATATGAACTCGATTTTCCTATGATGAGAAAAAATGTATTGAACTTATTGTATGCTAAAATGATATCCAATATCCTTCAAACTTCAATCATGCAAGAAAAGAGATTACTGAAATCCAAAAGGAAATGAAAGATATAGGTCCCGTAGCACAAGTTTTGTCGGCCATTGTTAATGTGTTTCCTTTATATGATATCATGTGCAAACCTTTTAAAAGCATTTTTAAAATAAAAAAGTTAATTCGATTAGGAACTAAATTAGTTTATGTATTTGTAAAATTATTTTTGTTAATTTTTTAAATATAATTTTAAATTTATTTACAAAATAATTTTAACTTGTATATAGAAACCATTTTTTTAATTTTTAGAAGTATTTATAAAATATTTATCTTCAAAAATACAAGCTAACACTAAGTAATCAACTATCCATACTTTTTCAATTATTTTAGTAAAGAGTACTTTTCTTTTCTTTTACTAAAGGATCTTTTCTTTTTCTAAAATAAAGAAAAGGTTGATCATATTTAGAACAGGAGTTGCACAACAAATTTCTAAAATGTTCTTTGTTATCTTTACTTACATTGCTAAAATGAAGATAATTTATAAATTTTTATATTACTATAACTATTATAAACAAATATAACACTATCACAAACAACGGAAATAAAAACACTATCCCATGCGTGTAATAGTAAAATATTTTGTATCAAGAAGATATTTAACTTTTAATTTATATAATTTTTAATTTGTTATCACTTTTTAAGGTATTCGTCTGTTGTATTTGAATTTTTCTAAGATAATTAAAAATATTATGTATATTTAAAATGATTTTAAAAAAATTAAATATTTTTAAAGTCTTATACACTTGACTTTTTGATATTCCTTTAGTGTTTTCTTTACCTTCATTAGTTTAACGCTGAAAACAAAAAAAAAATAAAAATAATGATGATAATAAAAAATATTTTAAATTAAAATAATTATATTATTTTTAGGTTTGTAATTAAAATAAATAATATACTTTTTTTAGAAATAAGAAAAAGTTACATATATTCACTTTTATAATATTTTTCTAATTTTAATATATTATTATTAATATTATTAGTTACATTTTATTTCTTCACTTAAATAAGCATTAATTAACAGAATTTTATTTAAATAATAATAAGCAGTAATTGCAAAACAAATAAATCAGTTTACATTATATGATTCGATTTTTTTTTTGTCATCACCTAATTCTTTAGGTTGAGTTACATTAAAAGTAATATATATATATATATATATATATATATAAATGTACTTACAATGTTATAATATAATTATTTTCTGAAAAAAAAAGCATTGTAATTACTTTTATAAAATCAATATGACAACTTCACTTCACAATGGGTTTTATCAAGTTTGCTTCCTGATGCTTTAAACGATAATTGTTTACAACGAAAATAATTGGCATAACTCACTTATCTTCAACTACGGTTGAAAATTAGATAGCATAAAAGATTTTGCAAAAAAATAGTTATGATAAAAAAAGTTCTTTTAAGAAGGGTTTTACTGATTCCTAATTAAAAGAAGACATCAGCATCGTTCCAATACTTCACTCTTTCTTTGTATACAGTTAAAAAAATATACTGAAAGGTTGCTTTGTTTTATAATTAGATTCAGTTGATAGCCAGTGTCTTCAATTATTGGTCTTTGCTCTTATTCAGGGGTGACTCAAGGCATAAGCAAGGAAAGCAACTGCTTTAGGCCTGAAGGTCTGAAAGGCCTTAAAAAAATTTAATATGCTTTAAGCCTCAAGGCTACAAAAAAATTTAATATGCTTTAGACCTTAAGGCCTCAAAAAAATTTAATACTTATATATTATTATAAACTAAAAAAATATTTAAGTTTAAAATTATACTAACAAAATTTTAATTAAAAATTTAAATATTTTAACTTACTTAAGTTTACATTGGTGCTATAAATATTATTTAATGACTTTAAATTTATATTGGTACTATAAATACTATTTAATAAATAATATTCTTGAAACTTTCTTTTAATAAATTAATAATATTTAAAAAAATTTGAACAGTTAAGAAATCTTTCTTATCAAAACTTTCTAATTTATCTCTTCCCTATATTCCAACGTATTGATATCATCTCTTTATGTCCTATCATTGTCGGACTCTTCCACTTCTCTCCTTCTTTCTTTCTTTACTTATCTCCTTTATTTATTTGTCTCTTTGTTCCTTCCATAATATTATTTCAATTTATTTTTAATTTCAAATTTCTTTCATTTCATATTTAATCATTCTATAGTGTGCATTTATGTGCGCGTTTACTTAGAGATTATGAGCAGTAGATTGATTGAGGAAGAATTTGTATTCACTTTGACTCCTTTTGAGTGATCAATATTCGGTAAAAATAATGAGATTGATCAATTGATCCCAAATTTTTTTTTATTTTTCCTTATTGTTTAATTAATCTTAAAATAATTTGTGCATATTTAAGGAAGAGAATTTAGAAGTTACAAATTATATTTAAAGACATACTAAATGACAGGATCGAATCATAATAGGAGACTTGAGACTCTACCATCAAGTTTATTGTCTTGACAATCAGGTTTTATCCTTTTAATTTTAACTTATAAGTTATATTCAGTGTGATATATATTATAATTTTTAATTTTATATAAAAATATATAAATATGGAAACTAGA
>Ga0209700_105363_pt1 | contig 21687 bp, 6 predicted proteins | sample SiratroredBW_FD_187528 | JGI IMG/M metagenome (GOLD analysis project Ga0209700, IMG submission 187528) | Root nodule microbial communities of legume samples collected from California, USA - Siratro red BW (SPAdes) (version 2) | ecosystem: Host-associated > Plants > Roots > Nodule | place: USA... | reverse complement strand
CAAGATCACCCTCATGAAATAATAGCAACTCATGATAAGAATATTAAAAAAGAATAACGTAATTTGAAAAAAAAAAAAAAAAAAAAAAAAGAAAATAGAAAAAAAAAAAAAAAGTAAGTCTAGAAACGTAAATGAGAAAGAAAGGTAATATTCTATGTAAGTTCTTGAATATGAGAGTGTGAACCAATAAAGGAACCAAAAATGCTTTGAAAAGTGTTATTGACGTGAACCAAATATCCCTCAGTTTTGTAAAGTGATTTTGAGAACTGTAGAAAATATTTCATTCAATTTTGTAATAATTTAAGAGATATATAATTGTTTAAAACATATAATTTTAATTGATTAAAAAATTATAATCCATTAAAACATAATCATTTGGCAAGCATCAGGATATATTAAAACAAGTTTCTTAATTGGTTAAATTCACTGAAGTTGCAACTTTAAGTAATTTTATCGATTAAAATATTATTTTAATTTACTTTAGAGTATTTACATTATTTCAACCAATTAATTGTGATTTTAATTAATTATATATTCTTTCTAGAAAATTCAATAAGAATAAAATAAGATCATTTTAACATATCAAAACATGTTTTGATCTATTAAAACAACACCTACTTATTTCAACGAGTCTTAAACACTTTTAAAACATGTCATAACTTAAAAAAGGTAAAATCAAATATTAATAACTCATTTACAATACAACTAAACTCAACATAAAACATAAAAAAAAATCAAAACATTCCATCAAGAACTAAAACCTTTATCACTTCTATCAGTCAGAGATTCCACATGGACCAGAGTAAGGCTTTTAAATAGTTTATAATATAGGTGCAAACCTTACTTTACAAGCTGGTTTGTAAGGTTGAATTACACTTAAATTTCATTTCTTGATATAAGCAGTCTCGGCGTGAGAAGGATGTGTTGAAGATCCCACATCGATTAAAGATAAGGTTTATAAGGCGTTCTTGTTTCACAGGTAATAAGAGTAGTGTAATCAGGTATTCCTAAGATTTATTGTGGTTTCCCCTTGTGTGGAAGACTACAGATTTCAAATCCCTTCTCAATATGCTACTTTTCATTACTTTACATTAATTCACTGTAATGCTTTTAGTCAGTGGACTGGTGATTGATACGAGTCAGAATATGAAAACAATATCCCAATTTTTTTGCCTTTCAACAAGACTCATGAGTTCATTGGTGCCAAGCACCAAATTTCTTAGAGATCCACCTTTCCTTGGTTAAAGATGACCTTATTTCTAAGAGCCCAAATACCCCAAATAATGGCTAACCACATTCCTTTCCAATAAATGTTTTGGCTATTACTTAAATCCATGCAATGAAACTGTTGGAAGTGGGCCATTAGTTGACTATGGCTCACTGAGCTCACATCCACCCAACTATCACATTTAGAACATAAGTCTTTAGCAATTTTGAACTCAAAAAAGAGATAGTTTGGGGTCTTATCTCTTTCCTTACATAGTTCACATAATGTATTTGTCACCCTATCCCTCTCTTGAGTAGATTTATCTTAAAAGGAATTCTATCTAGACACACCCTCCATCCTAAAAATAACATTCTAGAAATAGTCTTAGACTCTAGAGCACTTTAAAGATGTAATTTTTTTCCCTTCTTACAGTTTTATCCTGTTCATGATAAACAGTAAATCACTACTATTCCATCAAAAGTTTCATATTCATATTGGTGAGAAACTCAAATATGATCCTTATCATATGCAAAAATTAATCGAATTAGCAATAAACACACCACGAATTAGTTCAAACCAATAAATTGTGAGAAATTTATGCAATGAAGACATAAAAATTCTTAGATAATTAGCACTTTTATTTTGGGAGGAGCTGCTTCCAACTAGCAAGTAATGGTATAATTTTCAAAGCTGAAATTAGTGGAAGATAATAATTAGTGGGAATTAATTACTCAATAATTAATTAGGCAAGTGTCCATTTGGATTTAATCATGTCTTCAAATTAACGTCATATCTACTTTGCAATTATACATGTTTAGTCAAATAAGGATCTTATAATCTAAGAGTGGTTGGTATCATTGGTTTAGGATAATTGTATTTCACGCTTTCAAATTTCTGATTCTCCATTTTGTGGAAAACATTACTTAAACATCACATTGAATCAAGGATCGTGTAAGTTTGAAAATTAAAAAGCATTAACTAATTCTCTTTCTTGTTGCCTCTATCTTAAAATTTTCTGTCCTTATAGGATTAAATTACATTGAAAAAACTAAATTTTTTTGGTCCTTTTTAATGTTGTACAAGGAACTGAAGTGGTGAACAGCATTTAACTTATGAAGTTGGAACATGGTTCGCATAGCATAGGTAGAAATCATTTAAGATTTAACATTGTTTAATTAAATTACTTGTCATGTCGTGGTAGGTCGTAAAAGGAATGTGAAGAGGAAGATTTGAAAATGTACGACCTGGCTAACTGTGTATTTCACCAAGGTTGTAGAACCTTCATTGGTTGTCATGCATTATTAGAAGAAACGTAAAATTATTAAATTTGGTGGTTCATCATGAATTCAAAACTTGGTATTAATACTATATCTTTACGCACCAACATTCCCTCAGAATTTGTCACTGTTTTTATAGCATTATTGTAGATCAAACTATTACTGATTTTTTTATCTTTTATGATTGTGCGAGAGATTCAACTGTGATTAATTCGAAATTTTCACTATGATAGTAATATGAATTGCAGGAATTGCAAAATACTCTACTCTTCCAGAGACTAAAATTCACTTGTTTGTGCCATTTAATCAACAAGGGCCCAGGACCAATTTAACACAACATTCCTTTTAGCACTTTCATATCTTCTTCCACGGTAAGAAGAGTGGTATAATTTAGATGGTTAAAACTTTTAATTGGGTTAGAAACATTTTAGATGGTATAATTTAGAAATTTACTCTGGATTTACGAAATTTAAAAATATATTATGTATTGGACAATTTGGAAATATATTACATATTATATAATTTGAAATAAATTTTTATATATTTCAAATTATATAATTTAGAACATATTACAAATTATACCCTCCAAAATACATTTCTAAATTAGACTCTCTGCAATTCAAAAATACATTATAGATGTACAATTTAAAATATATTTTTGAATTACATAATTTAAAAATACATTTTAGATTTTACAATGGAATACATTCTCAAATTACAAAATCTGAAAATACATTTCAAATTATGACATAATAAAGACATTTCAGAACCTAAAAATATATTTTAAATTATGTAAATTAAAATATAATTTTAAATTATAATTAAAATGTATTATATATTCTATATTACACAAGCTAAAATATATTTATGAATTACATAATTTATGATATATTTTTAATTTAGAAATTCATTTGAGGCTGTGTAACATGTTTATGAATTCCACAGTTCAAAAATCTAACGAATGAACATATTAGACCTTTCCAACACCCCATGGTGGTCCAGGAAAAAACTACGGTGCAAAAAGTAATTTTCTTTAACCCAATATTTAATAAGCCCAAAACACAATGGTCGGCGCAAGATTACTCAACCATGATTTCTGTAATTGGGCTACAAATTTTAGCAAAACATTTTATGGTATCTTTTAATATATTTTTGTTAGAGTTTAATGGCTACGCATTAGAATGTAAAAATATTTTATTTTTATTAATTTAAAGTCATTAATGATATTATGAAAAACTTTCAAATTGAAAATTCTACTCAATTGGGTGATTAGGACGTGCTAGGTGTTATGAATCTGCCCTGCATGTGTTTCATTTTTTGTGGATAAAAAAAATGAAAGTTTTAAAGTAATTATGATTTATTATTAGATAATAGTATATGAAAGTTCTACATTATAATATTGAATAATATATTTTCACTTTTTGCTATTACCCATTTTTTATTTTAATTTATAGAATTAAAAATGAGATTCATTAAACAAAAAGGACTGATGTATTATTTGTTAGTCGTAGTAAGTTTTGATAATTATAAATTGTGATAGAGAAATTATTAATTAGGTATTATTTAGCGAACAATATTGGTTACAGTAATGTGAGATTTAAAAGCATGAACATGAGAAGGGACAAGCAGAGTTAAAATGCAGAGTGTTGCTTCTTCATACATCTCTAATAATTCGTTTTATAAATTAAATATGAAGACAAATGTATGTTAACCAAAGGAAATGTCATATACCATAATTAGGTGGAATCAAAATTATCGTCATAGATACCATAATTACATAACATTTTTTTATAACTTTTAAAAGAAAATATAAAAATAAAATTATTATTTTTTCATAATATAGAATTAACCTATATATATAAATTGAGTAGAAAACTTATATATCCTTTTAAAAATTTCATCTTTAATTTTAATTTATGTATAATTTAAATTTAATTTATTAAAAATAAATAAATTTTCTTTTTTTTAAACAAAAATATAAAGTTAGACTCAAATAGCTATTTAATATCTTATAATTCTAACTTAAAATCCCGCACTTCTTTCTTGATATCTTTCATGTATGTCAAATGAATTCAGTTATACTAGTTATTGTCACAACCCATTTCAATTTAACAAAAAAATTTCTGCATTAATTATGTATAGATATGAGTACGGTAATAATGGCTTTTTTAGATTGAGTACAGGAAGAAAAGAGTTAGTATTATTTTAATATTGAATATGTGATAATATTATGTATTTTATGTTATAATTTTTATTTTTTATAAAAATTTATTTAATTAATGTTCGAAATAGTAAGAAGACAAATACAAGCACTAATCCTACTATACCCTGTATTTCGATAAAGATAAGAATGAGACAAAAGAACCATACCCATTAGGTTTGGGATAGGGATAAGGATGAATTTTTTACTTTGGGATGTGGATCAACTTTTACTTTGGAGACGAAAAGGGGATAGTCAAACCCGCACATGTCTCACCCACTCGCCTGCCGGCCCTTGACAATTAAATCATGAGACTTGGGTGTTATGTTCTTAAGTATCAAGAGTGATGTCCTAACTATGAACTATAATTTTTGGTATAGTGATAAGTACTCAATTCAACAATATGATTGGGAGCAGGGGTAACAGATAAACCAACCAGAATTTGATTATTGGGAAACTAAATTCCAAGCTCTTTTTTAAGAAACTATTATAATGTAAACAATAATAATTTAGAAAAGTAGTTATTTTAAGAAGTAATTAATTAAAAAAATGATAAAGAAATAATTTTCTCAAAATTAAATATATTGAAAAGTAATTATGTAATTTGCATCAAATAAAAAATTTAATATTAGTACATGTTTATTTATAAATAAAACACATATTAACAAACTTCTCTTGGGTTGACCATCTCCGCCAAGAATCTTACATTGCCTCTGTCAAATTCAAGCACCCTATGGATATTTGATTTTGAATGGTCATTTGATGTAATTTGGAATAGACATGACCAACATGAATCACTGTGGTCCCTTCCCTTCTTCTTTATGTGAAAAAATTGTTACACCTTATATACGTGGTTATAATCATGGAGAAAATTAGAACATTCTTATTAATTCAATACTAAATTTATGACTTCAGTTAAGTTGGTTGTCAATTAACCTCATTTTCTACCTTTGTCTCATGCAAGTGCCTATTTATGTATAGAAATTTCATCAATCCAGTTTGTTGTTTATGGATTGGCCTTCCTTAATAATGTGTAATAGTAATTGGCTCGAGGCTCAGTCATTTCATACATTATTCAATTAAACAAGTTAAGATAGAAAGGACTACATCGAAGAAAAAAATTTATTTCAAAAATAAAAGTGCTCACTCATATTTACAAGGCCATTTTTAACTAATGCATTTTTGAACCATCCGATGAAATTTTGTGTAATGTTTTTGAATGCAGGAAGCATGCACAAAGTTATCTTTGGTTCATCCACTTCCCTCCCTTGCATACATGCATGAAATTGTGACAATCCAAAATTAAGCACAATTCATCCTGAGATGTGACGTATCTCCTTAAGTTTCTTAAGGGAAAAAAACAAGCCTCGGTAGTCTCACCTTTAACAACAACAACGGTAATTAGGAGTGTTCCTTCCATCTTGTGCAAATGCAACCAATAGGGTGCTTTTGTACACAAATGTGTCATCCACTTTTATCAGTGGTTTGCAAAATTAAAACCCACCAATGTAAGACTTGAAGATCCATAATAGTTATTTGTGGTAGACTTTGTCCTAGAGTAAATTCTCACCAGGAATATGTTGTTTGTGTCACATTCATTACTTTAAGTCAGTAGCAAATTCTAACATGGTTTGCAATAGGTTGGACAATTAAAGGATTGATTCTTCCCAATTGTCGTACAGATTTTGAATAGCTTGTTGTTTTGTCAACCAAGCCTTTTTGTATGTGATAATGTATCCCATAGAGGACTTGATATGCCCAATTATAATGGCATTTGGGATAAATGGGTCAACATTGATAATTTCACAAATATGTTATGAAATTAAGTGTGTGCCCAATCTATTGTGATCTTGTGAAACCAAAGAGGTTGCACAGGTGTGGACCCCTTCCAAATTTTGGATCTCTTAATATTATTCTTTGGTGTACAAGATTTCCTAATACTTCCAATTACAATGGCAATGAGCACACTGCATACTTAATCTTGTTTGGTTGGAATGTGAGGTTGTGTAAATGCAGTGATTCATTATGTAGAACCTATGCATTGCATCAAGTAATTGTTTATTGTTGTTTAATCATATTTCCTAGAATATTGTTCTCAATGGATGTTCTGCGACCTCATGGTCAAATGCATGACCAAACTCAACATTATGTTCTTCAAGAAGGATAGTTATGTTTAGAAGGGTTGGAGAGGGATGTAGGGTTGGGGTAAATGATGTTGAGGTTGTTGTTGTATGAAGATGTTTATGGTGTCATAATTGTCATTTATGCTAGGTGAGAATGCCACCCTCCTTATCACTAAAAGGTTTTAATGATGCAGATGGAATTTCAAGAATTTCTTTTTTGGGTGGAGGGTTGGTGGGGAAGCTAATGACAATGTGTTCTTAAGAGTGAGAGATGATAAAGATTTGATGTGGATTTAATGTAAAATTGTCCTACTACTTCAATCATCTGCCAAATTACAAATACAATAATAATTTATAATAAATAACAACTCATCACCAATAAGTTATTTCACAAGTGTTATTCCACAAAGCTTCATAATTTGTGTATTCTTGCTCTACCTTTATTAAATTAACAAAGAATAACATAATATTATACATTTGGAATTGTGAATGTCACATAATCATGTATTGAACATCTTCATCCATTGCAACAAGAACCACTTCAAACTTCCTTTTGATGGAAACAATGATTTACAATAAAACACAATTGTAACTTTTCTACCACTGGTTCACAATGCTTCACTGGAGATAATTATCGTTATATATTAATCGTAATGAAATTTGGAATCCTAAAACAATGCAATCATGCCATCCTCATAATCAATTTAAGAAAAAAAAAAAGAATTGTATGCATTCAATTCTTCCATGTGAACCATCTTGGATTGTATCAATTCCTAATGCTACATCCTTTCAATGGACCAAGTGCACTCATTTATACTTAAACTAAAGAGAGTAAGAAAGAATGTAATCTCGACATGTATTAAGTGGTTGAGGTGGCTCAAGACACATGTCACTACATACACATGCACATTGTCACAAAAAAAGATCTTGTTAATTTTAATTGGAAATGTGTCATACAAATGTGACCTTAGATGAGTTGTAATCCTGACATGCATTGGGTGGTTGGTGGCTCAGGACACACAACATCACATATGCAATTTCACACATGCAACACTTATCAACCTCACTAGAAACGATGTTTATCACATGAGTTTGGATGAGATGTAACCCCATGTTGACCAAATGTGACCTTGAATAAGATATAACTCAAATATGCATTGAGTGGTTGGGATAACCCAGGACACATGTCGTCACGTACACATGTGCAATGCTACGTAGGTAGGACTTGTCAACATCACTAGGAACGCGTGCAACCAAAAGTGACTTTGGATGTGATGTAAACCTGACATGCATTAGATGATTGAGGTGGCCCAGGACACGTGTCATCACATACTCAATGGGCACTACCATGCATGTAACACTTGCCAACTTCATTGGTAACATGTGCATGTGATATTGAATGAGATGTAACCTTGACATGCATTGGATGGTTATGGTACCTTAGCATACTTGTCATCACATACATAATACACACTGCCATGCATGCAACAATTGTTAACCTCACTGGGAAAATGTATTTATCGCATGTGAGTTTGGATGGGATCTCCATATTATAAAATGAACCATATGTCAAATTAACGCCACAAAGTCAAACACAACTTGTCCCCACAAGACCCAATTAAACCCCATTCTTTTTAGAGCATCAACATTTTTCTTCATTCATCTTCAAATGAAGCACTTTTGCATCACCAAGATCGAGAATTATTCTAATTCTTATTTCTCTGTTATGTTTGCAATGGCCAAATTAGATAATGCAAAAAAGGTGTCCAGTTTCAATGTGCATTTCTTAAACTATTTCGAATTTCATACAACTACAACTTCAGTCTCCTCAAGGACAAAGTTTGCATTACTTTGGATCTTTTAAATGTAACATCCTAAAAATTTTAAATAAATATTATTATTAATACGATTTTTAGTAATATGATTTTCTGCATCATGCTCAGAATAGTATCTACATTACCTTTAAGTTTATTTGCATCAATAAAACTTACAGTTATGCTTCATCTATATCACTTTTATACTATATCAATAATCTGAAAGGACAAAACGGTAAATGGAACCTAAGGGACAAACTAGTAATTTTAAAAAAATAAAAAAATAAAATACACACAAACACATAAGCCTATTTAGATAAAAAAAAAAGTTTGCATTAAATACCAAATTAGAACATGTACCAATTGTGTCAACTCACTCCTGCACCTATGCATTATGATGTTGAAGATTATCTCTTCTTCATTAAATCCCCTAAATCCCGTACACATTAAATCCCTTAAATCCCTGTACCTACCTCATAACACTCCAAGCACCAAAACATTCTCTATATAACGAAAAGGAATGGACCCAGAATCTTAAAAAAAGAACTTCTTTCACGAGGCATTCTCCCACAGCTCACTCAACTCTTCAACAGTAAGGGAAAGGAGATATGCATATTGTCTTTATTTCTAAAAATTTTTTTGAGGTATCCCTAAGCCTCACGTTTATCTTTTTCTATTAATTTTTTTTATGGATAGTGATTTTTAACACATGATTTTCTATACTTTGATTGTTTTGTTTATTTCCACTCATGTGATTATGGGATGTGATTTGTGGCTGAAGGACATGTTCCTTGAGGTTTCAAATTAGCCAAAGTGATGTATTGATTTGTTGATTGCTCATTTATCCTGACTATTCACTATTACTATTACAATTTATCCTATGTTGTTTTTTTGATTTATCTGATTGTTTACTAGAAAATAAAATATTTTTTTGTCTATTTCAGTGAAGTTGATGATATTAACAGATTTTAAATTTTATAAATATAATTTTGTAAAACTAATTCTTTAAAAATGTATGTGTATATCACTTCCCCCCCCCCCTCCCCTCTCTCTCTCTTTTCTTTTTCGTTAACTGTATGATAGAGTAACAATAATGGATGCGCCAAATCCTATACTATCTTTCTCTGCAAATATTTCAGCTTTCTTCCCTAGGAATGATTTGAGGATGAATGTAACAGAGAGTTCCGTATATTCAGAGGCGTAGTCTATATAATTTTTGCCTTCACAAATTTTGAAGATGTACCTTTAACACTATGGTGGTTACGTGCTGCATGCCACCTACAATCCGCAATAACCCAATAATAAACTTTTTTGTTCCACTTATGTGATGAAGCCGCATATGTTTGATAATTTATATGATACGCAAACTTTTGAAAGATTAATATAATATATATATATATATATATAAATATTATATTAATCTTATAAAAGTTTACATATCCTACAAATTATTAAACATATGCTCCATATATATATATATATATATATATATTAATAAATATATATATATATATATATATATATATATATATATATATTAAATTTTAAATTAGAATTTTATTTTCTCTCAAATCAAAATGACCATTTTACATACTAAATAACGAGATTTGGGCTAGGATTGCAAATCAATAATACACTAATATATCAATTAACTATATATTGTAATTTATTATTATCATTATCTATAATCAAGTATAACCGTAATCAACTTTTACTTGAATAAATTATTAGATAAATAAAATGTTCCAAATGAAAAACAATTTTTCTTAGGAATGTCAGCTAATGTTCCTTGACAAGATTTAGCAAATACTTCTTGTTATCTGAAATTATATATATATAAAAACTAGTATAAATCATTTTACTTGAAAAGGACAACTAAAATATAAATAATAATAATTTCTTTTATTCAGTTATAATAATAATCTATATTAAATAAAAGTTTTATGATTCTTAAAAAAAAAAAATTGTCATACGTAAGTTTCCATCGACACACTTCTTTGTATAGAAATGTTCATTTTAATGTCATTTTAATTACAGTAAAATAAAAAAAAAGGTTTATATTTTTTTATAAAATTTTGATATAATAGAAATCACTATATGATAAACAGAATAATTAAATTTTATAAAAAAAATAATAATCTTTTTTACATATTTCTTATAAGTTTATTTAAAGTTTTCATATTTTTCTTAACATTTATCATTCTTATTTATGTAAGAATTCACTCATTTTCTTTACAATAAAAAGATAAAAATTTCATCACCCAACTTGATGAAATTAACTCTTTTTATATTTAATATTATATTAAAATTTATGTGATACCATTAAATGTTTAAAAGTTTGAGTTTCTATGTTTCATCCAATAATATTCTAGGCATATAATCCCCTTGCCCCAAATTTAGTAAAGAAATGAAATCCTTGTACTGAATTCTGAATTTTATACTATTAATAATAATAATAATAATTTGGGACGCCACACTAAACATCACCACATTCAATAATTTGTACTATCAATAATTTGTACTATTAACAATCTAAACTTAATGAGCACACTCTAATTACATATGTGCTATTAAGATATCAATATATGTCAATGTATACCACAAATGATAAGTTGTAAGTTTCAATTCTCTTTTGATACAATAATTGAATGTTAAGTTTAAAATATCAACAGAATAAATTATGACAATTTTAAATTCACCTACCACAACCTATTCCAGAGACCCCATCCTCAATCTGATCACTTCTATGAAAACAATAGTTTATTTCAAAGAATTTATCCAAAGAGTCATCATAATGTAAAGTTCAGATAATTATGTTCTAACCTACAAATGTTATAATCCAAGAACAATGACAATCCAACACAACTAATATTTTCATCAATTATTACATAACTTAAACCAAGTGCTACATTACAAAGACTACAAAGAAGTCATTAAAATCAATTGTCGTCATCCACTTAAAATGATTAGTCAAAAACTTGTGCTTAGTTAAACATAAATCAAATATAACACTAATATTAGAAAATAATGAGTTATTGAAAAAATACTCAATTTCTACACCCAAGTGTATAACGTGGACAATCATGAAACAACAATAAACTTTCCATTTCTAGTTTACTTATTTTTAAATATTATAATGTAAATTTATTCATATACTTTATACACATATAACCTAAATCCTACGGTAAAAGAAATATACCAAACAAATTTTCAATCCACTTATTTATACAAATTTCAAATTTATTTACGTTCACAAACATAACTATTATAACAATCATCATAATAAGAATAAATGATAAAAAATAGAGAATAATTCAACTTCAAAAATTTATTTCTATAAATTATTTTTTCCTTTTCATAATTATTTCAAAATTATTTTTTAATTTATCAATATTTTATTTATGATATTCATTATTCGTAATTCAATAATTTCAATTATATCACACTTTTTATTAATCTTCTACAATTCTTTTTTTCCTGTTCTTGTTCATAATTTTTTCTTATTTACTTATTTTTCTAATTTAAATTTTCTTAAAATATATCTACTTGTAAATAGTTATTTCTTCAGATATTTACTTCTCTAAATTAATATATTAAATGCAGTTATTTTTTAAAACAAATCTATTTTATACATTTTTTTCCATGCTATTTGTTTTTTTGAAGTAATTTTTTGTTTCCGAAAATTCCTTTCTTCATTGTTTTAAACAAAAGAGAAAAAAGATTAAAAATCCAAAGAAGAATTCCGCTTAGTTCTCCATCCTGCACCGAATTACAATTCAAAATTCAGTTTATCGATGGGAATTAAATTCCTGTTGGTCTTCTCGCCAATCACAGTTCAAAATTCAATTTTCCAATGACCGAAAACTTGCACAATATGCTACTTGGAAAAAGAAATTAAAAGTACGCTAAATAGGTCAGATTTTATTGAGATAAAAGTTTTGCCAGACCAACTTTTTTTTTTAAATGAATTTCATTTAATTGTGTCATTTAAGTTTAATGACCATGATATGTGGAAAATATGTATTATATATATAAAAATAATGATTGTTTTGATATACTTAATAGCTTTATATAATTTAAAAGTTAAGTCAAGACTAATTTATTTACATTTTTTCTTTAATATTCTCTGAGTCATTTTTTAAAAATAAAACTGCGATAGTCAATCAGCTCTAAAATAAACTTATCTTTTACTTAAGACTTATTTGGCTAATACATACAATTTTCTGACCCAAACTTTTATTTTTTTAAGAGTTATCCTTATATTCAAACTAAATATCTTAAAATTTTACTTGTTAAAATAAAGAAAACATTTTTTTTTATATTTTTATTTACAAGAAAATTTCCAAAAATATTGGTAAAAAATCTTTTTAATACTATTTTAATATTTTATACATCCCTCTTATTATTCTTCCTCCATATTTTGGAATTTTTCTTATAAGCTACTCTTCTTCTTTATTTTTTTTTCTAATTTTTTATAGTAATTCTGTCTTATATCTTTTTGTAAAATAATTTTTTTTTATTTTAAATTACATTAAGTCAGAATAATGATTATATAAACAGAATAAATTTAAAGATGTTTAATGATAAATGATATAAGATGAGATGTGTGATTGGATGATATGTAGACGTGAGTAGTGAATAGTTAATAGATTTGAATTTTATACCTAGTTGAGAATAAAAGTATTAAAATTAAAAGTATGTAAATCAATATATTATAAGATGTCAAATAATATTTACATCAAAGTAGACTAAATGGTCAACCATACTGAATTATTACTAAATATTATTCTTTAAAATTAAATTTAATATTATATTTTTACCAAGCAATTGGTATTTATTTCATGCGAAAGTTTGATGTGATTTTCTGTGGACATTGTTAAAATTATTTTCATGTTGATAAGTTATATGTTTAACCGAATCGATTTCTTAAATATTAAAATTATCATGTAAAATTCGTACTATTTCATAAAAGTTATTTGTTTTAGAATATTACAAATCTCGTAATCCGATCCTCTGTATTTGGGGGCAGTAATTCGTAATCCGAGGGAATAGTTTATTGAGAAGATAAAGAAAGAAGAAGGTGTATTATTTTGAAATGCTACAAATATTTATTTAATTTTTAATTAAAAGGGTGTGATCGGTGGGTGACAGCTGGCAGTGATAAAACCCTATCAGCATCACTGCGTAACAGTGTCCATGTAACGTACGGTCCACAACAAATTCAAATAAACATCATATTTCGGTGTCTCTGCTATTGCGCTGTAACACATTTAATATTTTCCAAAAATCTTTTTTGTACAAATTATATTTAAATATTTTAATATATAAATATTCAAACTGGCCTCTCTTCCTAAAGTTCACAAGCAAATCAGTTTTTAAGGTTTCATAAAATAAATTGTGTCTGCATATTAGATATTAAACACTTACAAGAAAAACAGGATAAATTATATAAATTTTTTTAATCAACGTATCAACCATATTCCCAACATTACATTGCTATATGAGTAAAACAAAAACATTACATTGGTATAATAGATCTCCTCAATCTGTAAATAATTTTTTAGGTCTATTTTGTAGAAATGAAAAATTGGGAGGAAGGGAAAGAAATTTTATTAAAAATCTTACTCTCTAGTAGAAATTAATCTTATTAGAGTCCCCATATACTTGGTATTTATGACATAAAAACAATAAAAATAAATACATTGATGTATATGTATTTTTTTGAGACTAAGTATGTTTATTTATTTTTTTAAAGTTCGAAAAAAACATATAAAAATATATAATATAATATTTTTAAATAATTAAATAAGTTAATATAACACTATTTTATCCATTCATAAAATAATTAATATGGCAAAAAAAATATGAATAAAAAACATAAACTTTTTTGTTAAGGATTGGTTTTGTCAACATACTTTCATTTTCTTTGTTACTTTCTAGTTTCGAGTGTCCCACTTTTCAAGCCTCTCTGTTTTCCCTTGTCTCTCTTTACTAACCCTCTTTCTGTGTTCCACTTCACACAAGGATCTGAACAAACCATAACCACATTGCATCAAATGGGTACTTCTGGCGACAGTTTTCTCCAAGTTCTCTTCAAGAACTTCGATGTTCTTGCTCTGTATGCTTCTTGTCTATTACATCTCTTAGCTTGAATGCCATTGTACGATGTAGATTCACATAAAAGATTTAAACTTTTTTTTTTTTTTTTGTGTATGTTAAAATTGAATCATTTTGATCTGAGAGTTGTGTTTCTGCTTTTTGTTCAGGCCCTTGGTCACTCTGGTTTACCCTTTGTAAGTATGGCTTTTGCTTTTTGAATGTGACTTTTGGAATAAAGGGTGTGTGAGGTTTTGGTTTGTGAGTGTATCTTTTGGTGTTTGTGGCAGATATGCTTCCATAAAGGCCATAGAGAGTAGGTCTAGTATTGATGATCAGCAATGGCTGACTTATTGGGTTCTCTATTCTTTGATCACTCTCTTTGAGCTCACATTTGCCAAAGTTCTTGAAGTGTAAGTTGATTACTGAATCTCAACATTTTCTTGGATGCTATATATTGGTGGTATCATGTAGATGTTGAAGTATGCAATTTCTTTGTGCTGCATTGTTTGAACCTTAATAAGACTATGAGAGTGTAGGGTAAATTTAAGGGTGTGTTTGAGTTTTTTTTTATCTTCTGTTTTTGGTTTTCAAAATACAACTGAACATGATGTTCAAATAACTGGAGGAAGGTAAAAAGGGTGGTGTTAAGCACAGAATAGATGTGTGAACTTGAGGGAGAGGTCTAACAAGATGGAAAAATGTTGTTTCTTTCTCTTTTTAACATGCTAATTTAAGAAACAATTTTGGTATCTTTGTAAATTTTAATGAAAAACTCATTGCTGAATTGTACAAAATTATTTTAAAAATCTGTTTTCAAAACGAAATAATGAAAAAAAAATAATCAATCATGCACTTCGATTTTAACTTTGGATTCTGAAAAAATAATGGTTTTATTTATTTAAAGTTCAAATTTTAAGTAATAAATCATGAGTTTTAACTTTGAGTGTGTTTCACAGGTCTTTTGAGATAGCTAACATTTTATTTATAAGTATCTTTGACAATTATTAAGTCATTTGTGAGCATGTTCAGCTGACTAATTTATAATTTTTTTTTTCAAATGCTAAGTAATATCTGAGTTTAGAACTTATTATAATTTATACTTTTATTTATCTTCAATATTTTATTAAAATTCATCACTATCTCTTTTCAAATAAGATTATTTATTTTAGTTTTAGTTTTAAATTATTTATTTTCATACTATTTACTTTTTTAATGAATCTTTTATCCTTAAAAAAATAAAAAAATAAAAACAACTCATAAACTTAAAACTATAATTATCTAAATATATAAATATAAAAAATATGTACACATATCCTTTTTATGTTGTTTATATTTATCAAACAATTTAGCATATTTTTCACTCACATCAATAAATTAGTTTAACAATATTATCCATTCTTAACTAACTTATAAACTATTTTTATCAAATTGGTCTGCAAAAAATATAAAGTTGAATTTGTCTAATATATGTCATTCCTAATTTTCTTTTTTTTTTTTTCAAATAATTTGTTGTATTTATTTTGAAGTTATTAATTTAAAATTTAATAAACATCTCTATGTTTATAAATAAATAAAAGACTAATACATACTCTTTCATTAATGTAAATGGCTTGAGAGTTTTTAAGGAGGGCAGAAAGTCTTGTAGTTAAAATATAACTCTCAAACATTAGAGTTAACTATATTTTAGATACAAGATAGTTACAATAAAATTACAAGTAAGTGTGTAAACAAAATTACCAATGTTTTAGTAGTGCACACATGCATAAATTAGTAATAACAAGTCTATAATGTTTAGATTGCCTCATTTAAATAATCAAACATAATGTAAAGTTTGAGTTTATTCATTGAGTTAAATACATGACCATGATTAAGAATTTACTTAGTCAAGTTCAAGTAATTTACCAATACCATTTACACTTTTAGTTATCACTTTGGGTGAATTTTCATTTTCAAAAGGTTCTCTCACAAGTTCTTTGCTTGGCAAGAAAAGTTTTGAGAAACTAAACTTGAGTTCCTAATTTCAGGCTTGCCATTTGGCCTTATGCCAAGTTGATACTTAGTTGCTGGCTGGTTCTTCCACAGTTCAATGGGGCAGCACATGTTTATAGGCACTATGTTAGACCATTCTATATGAATCCACAAATGCCACAAATGCCACAAATGCCAAAATTCTCAGGAACTTCTCAAATGTGGTATGTTCCTCGAAAGAACATATTTAGTAAGCAGGATGATGTCCTTTCTGCTGCTGAGAGATACATGGAAGAGAATGGAACAGAAGCATTTGAAAGACTCATAACCAAGGTACACATTATCCGAATTTTTTGGTGACCAATAGTTATGGAAACCAAGAATCTTATGGAAGATTTTTTATGTAAATTATAGTTGCTTGTCAGTTTCATTGAGCACCGAATTCATAGGAAGTATCCCAATTTTAGGCAATTTAAACATGAAAAGATTATGCAACTATGCTTATTTTTAATCATAAAATCTTATGGATTGTTGATATATGCAGGCTGACAGAGAAGGTAGAGCACGGAGGAATGGAAGTCATATGATCTTTGATGATGATTATATATATTAATTAACTGTGTTAACCCTTAAACTCATCTGTAATATCACCATGACAATACTTTAATAGTGATTTAAGTGTGTGACTTATGAACTTAGTTAATTTAGATATATGTCTAGTTAAGGTGGAGATATTTCATCCAGTTAATTCAACTATGAAAACAAAAGGAGGAAAGATAAAAAACAATGTAGAAAATGATGGAGAATGAGATAAATCATTGTCGTGACCAAAGTCAGGTAATCACTACCTTCTAGCCAACGAAATTTGAAAAGTTTATTCCTGCTTCAAGTATGTAGATATGAACACTGACTTTGCTTTTGGCTGAGCTAATTTTGATTTGACAAGAAAAAATGTACATATATTCAAAATGTATTCGTTGAAGACTAATAGAAATGCAGGACAAAAGTTGTGCAATGCTCTCGTGCGTGAATACAAAAGTAAAGAACATAAAGTTACTAGGTGCTTCCAAGTGTAAATTAGTATGAGAATTATATCTCAATAGGTTGCATAGAATCATACATTAAAGTTAAGTATAGTATGGATATCCATGGTACAGATAAACTTTTGATGAAAAAATAACTCAATATTATGCATTTGGAAAGAAAATGTGAAAGTACTACTAAAGAAGCAGTGGTAGAATTAGATGAAGTGTGGCGACACTGGAAGGTTATACTTTCTCCATTTCTAATTATAAGATTTTGTTCAGAGTCCCTTTTCATAAAATCATTTATAGTTAAAGGATGCATAAACTTTTTTCCTTAAAACACCCTTAATGCATAAAGTAAATTGAAATGGCCCATGTTTTATCTAGCAACCTAAGTCCGTGGGCATTTCTTTTTAGATTTGTATTTGAACAACTGAGTCAGATATATTACCACGATATTATTAGTTTAAATCAAATGGTCCTGATGCTATATGGCCTGCAATCTTTATTATTCTCAGCAAAATTTCAATTGAAATGTTATATGGCCTCCATTCTTCTACCTAAAATTAATAGATATTGAAAAAAACATTACAAATAGCAGCCTAAATCTATTTATTTCCATAACATTCAAGTAGAAGTAGGACGCGCACGTCAAGAGATGAAGATAAACAAACGCAATTAACCTGGTTCTTTACAAACCAACAACAGAGTGAGACAACTTACGCAAAACCACAATAGGTCTGATCTGAACCTCAACCAATCGAACAGGATTAAGTGTTTATAATGCTTCGATAGGCACAGAGAGCGTCAATTATTTACTAATTCTGAATGTTCAATGAGTATAATATAGACCATGTTTCTATTTTGATGCATCAACAATCCTGGATGCAACCTCTAGTGCATTCTTCATGTGATTGGAGTAACATTTTTTGCTTTTAGGCCACTGATTAAGTACCACATTCATCCTAGGTCATATCGTCACTTGCTTTTATAATTCACCCAGGGTTTTGAACCTTAACCGAGATTACATGGAGAAGATCTGTGGTCAATAAAGGCTAAGTAGCAGTAACTGTCCTTTATTCACCAATTTTTGAATCAAACGACCGCTGCACCAACAAGACCAAGCTATCTTCTCTGAAGGGGAAGGTAGGTCTTGTCAACTGAATTTTTCTCCTCCTTGAAAGGTTGTGTAGAGGGATCAGATAGACTTGGTACTCTCGAAACACTACCCTTTCCTCTCTTAGCATTTGGTCCCACCACCTCTATCATATATTTCCACCCATCAATTGGCCTCCTCCGGCTAAATATGTGAGTCTTGATAAAACTAGCAATCTGCATCCAAGTTTTATCAAGTTGTGAATGATAAAGAGCAAAACCCTATCTGACATTATACTCCATGATTCCTAAAAACAATACCAATGCTTTGTATTGGGATTAGAAAAGCAACATGGTAATCTATTGTTTTTATACACACCTGAAACTTGCTATAGGCAATACGTCGTTCAAATTCCTGGAGAAGTATATCTTCTTCTCTCTGGGACATCTCCCATACATTTCCTTCTTGATTTTTTGATATCGTTTCCCATCCATCAGGCATATTTTTGAACTCGGCAGTTTGCACTTGTGCGTTGTTGAGATCATTATTGCCCGGGTCAAAAATGCTGCAGTTGTTCGGGCATTTAGATACAAATGACACTAGTAGATAAAACTAAAGATGAAAAAGCTATAACTTCGATGCTATGAGACCTCAATGTGCACAAAAACAAGAGACCAGAAAATGCATAGTGTAGTACAAAAAACAGAATGGCCATACATCTACATTAGTGTGCAAAACAAAAATAGTCAGCAGTTAATACCTAGTCATAGAGCCCTATCTGGATCTACAAAGGAGAATTCTGAAGTGAAGGAAAAATCGTTGTATTCCAGAATTTTCATCATAAAGCTTATGCTAGAAAGAGAGTAGTAGGTAATTGAGTCATTGACATGGCATATTAGATATTTCTATAACCAACTGGTCAAAAGTTCAATCCCCCTACCACTCCATTTCTTATAGATCGAGTTACAATAAAAGGAAGGCTGACTGCGTCCAATGATTACCCACAATTCAAACACAATGAGCTCTTGCATAGCTTACTTGAGTGTGCAGACAGTATGAATATTCCTCTTCCAACATTGTTTAAGCCATATCTAACGAGACATTACTAAGATTCCAACACCCAGGACCGCATAATTAAGAAACACAAGCCACTACCACTTGAATATATATGCAAACACTTAGTGATTTTTAACAAATTTCAACCAACAGTATAAATGTATTGTTAGCAGTTCTTTAGATGTATAAAACTAAGAAAACTGTTAACAATACATCTTCCAACACACTATTATTAACCGAAGTTTGCTGCAAATCATGAAAATAATTAGATTTCACTCTTTATTTAATGAGCTCCACTCCATACTTATGAATTTGTAGTTTTTAAAAAAAAAGATCAACAAGAAATATGTCAGAGAATAGTATGTAGCTAATGCTCCTCATTAAACTAAATCATGAATTCGGAAGCCTTAACCTACAGGTCAAAATATTGGGAGACATGGTGATTGGTCAATTATATCACAGCACACAATAATATAGAACAAACACTATACATGACTAATCCGGTTCTTATCACACCACACAACATGCTTCATTAGAAATTCCCAAGGTCAATAACTAGTTTAAATAGAACACTCTACTCGAAAAATGTGGTTTTAAATTATAAATAAAACAGAGGTTTAGGGTTTAGAAGTTAGTTTTAGGGTTTTAGATTAAAAAAGATGAAATATAGGCACAATGCTTAATGAGATTTCAGTATCAGGAACTTAAATCAACAACAAATTAATAACAACAAACTCAAATACCAATATAAAGCAATATCTCAAGAATCATAATCCAATTTAAAAGAGTTAGAGAGAGAGAGAGAGAGAAGTATACTCGGAGCAACTATCTATCAATCTCTGAATGTCATCGCCAGCAGCAACGTCAAAATCGGCCAATTTCGCCTCCTCGAGCTTCTCAATCTCCTTCATCCACAATCCAGCGTGCAACCTCTGCTTCTTCACTCGGTAATCCTTCTTCATATTCTCCACGCTGTAAAGCGAGCTGTTTTCTTCCCTCTTTTCCTTCTCCTTCGATCCTCTTCGCCGCTCGTTCCAATTCTCGTTCATCTCCGCCACGAATGCCTTCGTCTCCTCGTCGGCCTCGGCCACAGCGTCAGCCGCAGCTACGGCCGCGCCGGCGGAGGAGGAGGGGAAGTTGACGTCGCCCTCCCACGGAGCTCGCGTCTTCGGCGTTAAGTCCTCCGGCAGCCACGCCGTTTCCCAAGCCTCGTTCCACTCGTCCTCTCCGGTCCGGGACTTGCGGCTCGACAACCACCGTCTCGTGCCGGAAGGAGAGAAAAGCGCATTGGCGGCAATAATGGATGGTAGAGCGTTGAATTGCTTCGCCGTAGAGATGGTCGTTGTTGTGATTCGTCGAAACGCTTGCATTGTCGATTAACTGCTCAAGCACGAACACAAACTCAAGCACAAACAAAAACTATGGTGACATTTCTCATGGCAGTTTTCGCTCCCTCTGAGGAAAATGAGAGGGTAGATTTTGGGCCTTAGGCCTTCTTTTTCATTTCAACAAGGGCCATTAAATGGACCTGCAGCAGAACCCGGACAACCAGATTTTGATCTTTGCTATTCTCATTCCTATTTCTATTAAGTTCACCACCAACTTTTCATAAGAAAATGACGAAATTACTGTTTCCGTAAATAACACTTATTTAAATTACCACATGCATCAAAGATTCAAATATTAGTTACTTTTAACAAGGATTCAAATATTAAAATTGTTATATGTTGAAGAGAAACAATAACATTTATGGATTCAGCGGTTGTTGTATGTGCATAACTAAGCTTCTAAAGTTTTTTTTTTTTTTTTTTTTTTTTTTTTT
>Ga0209700_105362_pt1 | contig 21690 bp, 9 predicted proteins | sample SiratroredBW_FD_187528 | JGI IMG/M metagenome (GOLD analysis project Ga0209700, IMG submission 187528) | Root nodule microbial communities of legume samples collected from California, USA - Siratro red BW (SPAdes) (version 2) | ecosystem: Host-associated > Plants > Roots > Nodule | place: USA... | reverse complement strand
TATATATATATATATATAGAGGGAGAGAGAGAGAGAGAGAATGCTTAAAATTACAATTGTTGTCTCTCTTAAAAATAAACCATGTCACTCATTATCGACCACTCAATAGCCTTGTTTTAGCAAGGATGGGTCCAACTAACAATAATTTATAATCGGGTAAAATACATTGTGTCATTGTAAAATTCCTAACATCTCCAATATTTTCGTAATATTGTTGTCATTTTAAAATTTAATCATATTCTTTAGAATATTGAGTAATAACGATAGACGGAATTTACTTGTTAAAACTATTATGTAGATCAATTTTCCTTTTATCGTTATTACTAACAAGACCTAGCATATATATTTAAATTTTAGATGGAAAGAAAATAAACAAAAAAAATTAGAGGACGAATTCAAGATATTTGAAATTTTAAAAGGGACGCAAAACATATTTTACTCTTTTTAATCTGTATAATCTATAAATTTGTTTAGTTAACATATAAGTCTTTAGTAAATAAAATTTTCATCTTAGCTTGTAATAGTTTTTGATACAATATTTCATACTAGAGAGAACAAATGTACAAAATATTATTTTAATCATTTATGTACTTTAATTTCTTATCTTAAGCAATTATATTATAATAATTAGTTCAAAAAATCGATCATCCTTTGGGAGATTAAATATACCATCAATGAATGTAAGATTCGTATATATAAAATTATTTTTATCAATTAATTAAATAAGTTAGACTTAGTAGTTTGGGATAGTTGAATAAAAAGAGGGCAAGTGTTTTCGTCTCATTTTTAATATTCTTGTCATTTTTAGCATTCTCTTTTATCTTTTAAACAAAATGTACACATTTTTACTGTCAATTATCAATAACCCAACCCATGTCAATATCATATGTACATTCACATCAACATCTGAATCTTTTGTTATCAGTCAATCTTGCAGTCAACAATCAATTTACAACAGTTAACAGTCAACTAAGTGTAATGGGAAATTGGAAACAATGCACAGAAAATTATGACTGTAAAAATGAGGGAAAAATAAAATTGGGTAGTAAAATGATGATAATTAGATGGTAAGGTGTGAAATTAAGCCTAAAAGATAAAGCCAAATAATTTTATAATGATCACACATGTATCTAATGTAACTAACTTTTACCCTTGATCATTCATGTATAATTTCATAGTTTTCACATCTTAGAATGAGAACAGTTTATACAGAGTACAATTGTTTAAAATTATAAATTCCTTAGAATTGAAGATAAAACTGTAAGCAACTCATGTAGAAGGAACCTACATTAAATATTACTTTTATTTATAAGCAACACATAAGTAATTCCCATTAGAGATGCTCTTTAGATTAAAATTAACAGTATAAATAGCATATTAATTACTGTTGGCCTCTAATTTGGAATTAATGCTAATATGGTATTGTTGAAAATTAAGGAAACAAATCCTAATCAAGAGACTTGATATATGAAAATAATTAATGTGGTCTGATTTATGATGTTAATAATAGGATTTATTGTAACTAGAATCTGTCTTTCCTTCTTTTTAGCTGTAACAATTATAAGAATAATTATTTTCCTGATATTTAGGTCATATTAGTGTACAGAATTATTCTCCTATTCCTTTTCATACCTCATGTATGTCTCATGGAAAACCAGAAGATTTGAAGTCACTTAGGAGGATAGACATGCTCATACAATAACTATTGTGAAAACAAGTCAGAGAATGCACATGAAGCCAAGTTATTCTGCAAAGAGCACATGCAGTTTTTTTTTTTTTAAAAAAAAAAATTGCTTCAAAATGGTCATCAAAATACTAGTACACACTCTTCCCCAACTACTCTTGCTCAAAAAGGCATTCCTTCTACTGATTTTCATGTCAACCACCAGACTCTTGGATTGTTGATTCTAGAGCTTAGTAACGAAAATTTTGCTGTTCACATCACAGATGGAACGTGTTAGGACTCCCTTTCTTGAATTACCAAACTACTGTCTGAAAACAAGAGCTCCTCCCTCTTCTCAGAAAAGGTATACTGAAATGCCTCTTTATTTCTCTAAGTATTAAACAATACAAACCAACAAGGTAATCAAGATTACCCCAAAGGAGCACTCTCCTTTTGTGCACTTCAGACTCCAATTTACACAAAATCAATTTTCTAAACCTCTACCTGGTGCAACCGGGACACTATACGAAGGAATGCATTTCCTTACTAACCTATAACAGAAAAGTAAAAGAATTCTGTCCTTATTTAATACTTTATTTCTCCTATAATAAACCTGTATAGGTTTATCAAGTATGCAGGATCCAACTTCAAAAGTGGCAGGTCTCGCTATGCAATCCTTCTCGCAATGGCGCCTCTCTCAAGGTCGAACTTTGGGCACTGTTCCTCACAGTGGCAGCACTTGTGGCAACACTTGACATCGATGTTACTCGTGGTGGCGCCCTCGGCAGCCCTATCGTGCCTGTTGTGGCAACTCTTCTCGTGGTCTCGACGACTCTCCTCACTGCATGTAACATACGTAAGCTTCTATTGGGTTGGGATTTGTAACTTGAAAGCCAAATTAAGCCCAATTGCTAAGTGTACCCAAAGCCCCATTAAGCCCTCCGCTTTCAAACGAGGCACTGCTATGCTTTCTCTTCTTTCAAAGTCCCATTAAGTCCAATTGCAAAGGGGACTGCTCTCCCCTTCCCTCACCACCATAACTATGAACCCCTCTCTTCCATAAGTGAAAACATGCCACTTCCTCAGAAATCGCACCATGCTCCCATGGATGAGTGCCGCCCTCCCCTCTGCTTTTTCTTCAGCTATTTAATCTCCCTGCACTGTACTACTATACACTTCACTTTTACATTTTCTTTCTCCCTCTGCTTTTTCAGCACTGCACTGCACCACAACACTCTCTTTGTAAACTAAACTAAATCGCAATCTGCACCACCCCAATCCATTTTTCTCCCTCAGTTTTTTCCACTGCACCACACCCAATCTGCACTCCCAACAATTAAAATGACTTCAAATCCAACTTCAAACTCCTCTATACCCGTCATGACTCCCAAAAATGCTCCAGGAAATAGGAGTGATATAGCTTGGAAGCATTGTATATCAGTTGTTGGGATACTAGGAAACTTCAATGCAAATATTGTCGAAAAGGTAATAACAGGGGGATTTTATCAGTTGAAGAATCACTTGGCTGGTGCTCAAAAGGATGTTTGAGCTTGCAAGGATGTTATTGATGAATTGAAGAAGGAAATGTGGCAAAGAATGAAGAATAAGTTTGATTTGGTTTCAAGACATGGCCTTGGATTTAAACCTCCATCCTATGATGAGATTAGAGTAAAATATTTGAAGGAGAATGGAAGAAAATGGAATTTATGATTATGAATGATGGTTGGACTGATAAGTAAAGAAGGACAATGAAAACTTATTGGTGAATAGCCCAAAGGGAACTATGTTTCTAGAGTCCAGAGAAAAACAGATAGGAAAGTTTTTGAGATGATAGATAGCATTGTAAAGAGGTGGGAAAAGACAATGTCGTTCAAGTTGTGACCATTAATGTAGCAAGCTACAAAGTTACAGGTCAAATGTTGATGGCAAAGAGGAAAAGGCTATTTTGGACACCTTGTACTACACATTATGTTGACTTAATGTTAGGGGATTATGAGAAGAAGATCCCAATTCATGAGACAATTCCAAAAGTAAAAGGATTACTACCTTTATTTATTCAAGAACTTCTCTAATTTTTCTACTACGACACTTCACAAAAGGAAGAGATTTGGTGAGCTTAGGTGTTACTTGCTTTGCTACATCTTACTTAACATTAGAGTACCTTCCTGGGAATAAGGGAGCTTTAATTGGAATGTTTACTAGTAATGAATGTTAAGTCTAGCAGGTTTGCTAAAACAAATGATGGTAAAATACTTGAAGATGTAGTTTTGGATAAGGATTTTCAGAAGAATATCATAACTTGTTTGGAGGGTGTGTTGCCTGTAATTGAAGTGCTTCAATTGGTTCATTCGGATCAAAAGCCAGCCATGGGGTTCATTTATGAAGCAATGGACCAAGCTAAGGAGAAGATACAAAAGGCTTTTAATGCTTTGAAAAAAAGGTATTTTGGTTAGCTTGTTGTCTATATTTGTTCGTTAGGATAGTGATTTTGAAATTGAAAACAAAAAACTAACTCAATCTAATATATTTTTATTAGTTATTTGCCTTTGTGGAACAATCATTGATGAAAGGTGGGACAAACAACTCCATAGGCCTTTATATGTTACAAGCTATTTTGTTAACCTCAAATAAATGCATCACTTAAAGCAGATTCGAAAGTAAAACAAGGTCTAATGGAATATATAACTAGGATGGTGGAGTATGAAGATGAACAAACTCTCATTGATGTTCAAATTAATGATTTAAAAAACAAGCAAAATCTTTTGGTTGTCCCTTGGCTACTAGGTCAATTAATTTAAAGACTCCAACAGATTGATTGGACTCTTTTGGTGATGAGTATTCAAAACTCTAAGAATTTGTCATTCATGTATTGAGCTTCACATGTAGTTTCTTCGGATGTGAGCACAATTGGAGTCCCTTTGTGATGGTAAGTTAACGTTAAGATATATCTCTAGAATAAAATTACTACTCTACTAGCCCACTAATTGTTTATCATATTTGTTTTTGCATTGGTTTAGGTCCACACAAAGAGAAAAAATAGGTTAAAGCAAAGCACAATGAATTATGTTGTTTTTACTATGACTAATTCAAAATAAGCTAAGAAAAAGCAAACAAGAAAACCAACTCAAATTAATACTGACGAGTGTTCATCTGATGAAGAGTGGAATATGGAAGATGAGCATGAGCATAATGAAGCATTGGATTTAGATGAAAACTTGGTTCTAGTCGAAGTTGAGGAGGATGAAACTTTACATAGTCAAGATTAACACATGACTCATTTGAATGGGGAAGGAGATGGAAATGATGGAGTTGAAGGACTCTAAGCAAATTATGAATTTAACTTACAAGAATATTTAGTTTAGATAGATTATTATTTTGTCACTATTTTGTAACTAGGAAGGAGTTGCTCCTATCCTACGTAACCAGGATGTGGTGTTTAAACTCAATTATGTACTCTTTTATATATTATGAAGTTCAATTATAAATTTTGAGTGAGATATAATGATTTTGTGTGTGTGATCTTTCATAATCCACTCATTATGAATGAACAATCATCAATATTAATTTGAACTAGTTTTCTTGTTTGCTTATTCTTAGCTAATTTTGAATTAGTTATAACAAATTTCTTCTCTTTTTTCGGACCTAAATAAATGCAAAGGCAAATATGATAAGCAAGTAGTAGACTATTAATTCTATTCTGGAGATATTTTCATTAATATTAACTTACCATCTCAAAGGAACTTCAATTACTCTCACATTTAGAAGAGCTACAGGTTAAGCTTAATACATGAATGGCAAACTTTTGGATTTCAAGATGCTCATTACCATAGGACTCCCACCAATTTGTTGGAGTCTTTAAATTAGTTAACCTAGTAGCCAAGAGAGAACCAAATATTTAGCTCATTTTTTGAATCAATTTGAACATCAATCAAAGTTTGTTCATCCTCATCCTTCATCCTTGTTAAACATTCCACTAGACCTCGTTTCACTTCGAAGTTAGCTTTAAATCCTGGACGATAAGATATGAAAATATTGCAAAATTCAAACTTAATCAATTCAAGTATCAAAGGAAAAATTTAAAAAGCTATATAAAGGGATTGAAGGTGAAGAACGAAAGTAAGGTAAGCCAAGCAAGAAAAATTACACAAGCGATCTTGTTGAAAATACACGAGTTATAGTGAGTGTCTAGTCAAGTTGTTAAAACTTGTAGTCTTTTGCGTTGAGTACTAAACCATTGTAGTTCTTTACATTGTGAAGTTATATTCTTGTGAGCTTTCTTTGTGCTCCTTTTGAGAGTGTTCTTTGCTTTTTTAAGAGTCCTTAATATCAAAGAGAGGTTAAGAAAATAGAACCTAGAGAGGTGTGAATATCCATTATAACCTGGAAAGGTGTGAATACTCATTGTAACATGAAGAAGTGAGAATATTCGTAACCAAGTGCGTTGGTTAGTGGAAGCTCTTAAGCAATTAACTTAAGGAAATTGGATGTAACCCGAATTTGGGTGAACCAAAATAATTTCTTCTGTTGTTCTCTCTTTGTTCTTTCTAAAGACTTTGCTTTGTTTGCTTAGACGATTTTGTTAGATGATTTTATTAGACAGTCTATTAGACAGTTTATCTTTATCCACTGCAAAAAGAGTCCTGGCTCCATTCAACCCTACCCCGCCCTCCTTTTTGGAGCTAGTTGCACCTAGAGGATAATGCATTTGAGGATTAAGGAAATAGCCTACAACATGCAAAGTCCTATGAAGCTTTGTCCCACCTTTCATAAATGATGTTCCACAAGAGCAAATAACTAATCAATATATATTATGTTAAGTTAGTCTTATGTTTTTAGTTTCAAAAATCACAAAGTTATGAAATAAATACATAGACAATTAGATTGGATACCTTGTTTTGACATAATGGAAATCTTTCGAATTTTCTCCTTACCTTGGCTCATTGCTTCATAAATGAAACCTATGGCTGCTTTTTAATCCAAATCAACAAATCAATGCACTTCAGTTAGAGGCAATGCAACCTTCAAACAAGTTATGATGTTCTTCCAAAAATCCTTACCCAAAACCACATCCTCAACTATTTTTCTATCCACTGTTTTAGCAAATGTACTAGACTTCCGTTCATTGCTAGTAAAGATTCTATTTAAAGCTCCTCTTTTCTCATGAAGTCATCCTAATGTCAAGTAAAATGTGGCAAAGCGAGTAATACCTGGTCTAACTAAATCTCTTCCTTTTGTGAAATGTTGTAATAGAGAAATTTAAGAAGTTCTTACATAGATAAAGGTTGTAATTTATCTTTTGGAATTCTCTCCTTATGAATTAGGATCTTCTCATAATCCTCCAACATTAAGTCAACACAATATGCAGCACAAGATGTGCAAAATAGTCTTTTTCTCTTTGGCATCAACATTTGAACAATAACTTTGTAATTTGCTACATATCTATCACAACTTGAACAATATTTCCTTTTCCCATCTCTTTTACAATGTTATCCATCATCTCAAAAACTCTTTCAACTATTTTAGGCATCACCAAGAGGAACGTTGTAGTTGCATCACGAGAAACACCACTCCCACAAGAGTTGCGATTTACAATGATAATTCGACACAATCCACCAAAATCACAACTTTGAGGCGACGCAAGATCAAAGACGAAGAAGGGGATCAAAGACATGTACAATCATATACTAAGGGTCGTGATTTTTACCACCATGCTAGGACGGATCTATAGCCTTACTAGAAGGAGTTAATGTTTTGTAACTAGGATAGGGTATTTATTATATAATTAGATCTATTGGCTTACTTTATTTTATATTTTGTTTTCCTTATCATGTTAAATTGAAGTTCATCATGTTAAATTGAAGTTCAGTTATTTGTTTCAAGTGTGATATAATGATGTATGTTACTTTAATATGCACATATATGATAATATGTGCAAATATATGAATTTCATAAATTTTGTAGGATCTTATGATTCGGGTTATGATCTCTATTTAATATCCATGCTTTCCTTTATTTATGATCTTGAGTAAGATCTCGATTTTGACTACCTTAGATGATGGGATAATTAAACTTGTGCACACCTTGACATATTGACCAAGGCTTTTTAACCTAGAGCAAATTATGAAAACCTGAGATCCAAGTCAAGCATGATTAATATCTAAGACCCAACATATGAAGAAGTATTGAATTCTGATATGGAATTAATTCAAATTTGGAATTAATATTGATTTGGAATTAATGTTGATATGATATTGTTGAAAATCAAGAACAGAAATTAGAATCAAGAGATTTGATATATGGAGATTAATCAGAATTGATGTGGTATGATTTATGCAATTATTAATCTTATTTGACAAATCTCACATGATTTTCTCCCTTCTTTAAATATCATGTAAAATTTGTAATTGAACACACAACCTAAATCATTAATTTTAATCTACTAGTTTTATATACCTTTTGCATTTCTTACAATAACACAGAGTGCGTGTTTGTGTGTGTCATAAACACAATAGAAATTAAGATTTAAGAAAATTAAAAGGTTGTGTAATAAAGATATAACTTTATTACACTCATAGACTTGGATGGGGTGAAAAATAAGCCTACTAACCTTTCCTGTTGACTGTCCATACCCAGAGTAATCATAACTGTACAAAGAAAAGTGGTTAAAATAAATCAATGAGAATAAATAAAGTATTATCATTAAAGGAATTTAAAGACAAAATGGAAATATTTCATATGTGGCATCTAGGATTAACAAAGCATTCCACTATGTACATTTAAATTCACGTGATTGTAACCTATAAGTAGGCAAGAACCAAGAGAGAACTTTATTTCTTACATATACAATTAGAGAATTCAAGACAAATATGTATTGAGGAAGATAAATGGATTGGAGTATGGAATGGCAAACTGATGAAGAATAAAACAACACTGAAGAACATTACAAGCTATGTTTTGCTTTATTGACAACATACACACAATCACAAGTTCCCGATGAATGATTGAAAAGAGTGCACAAAATATAACACTCACACTTCCATAAAATTTATTTATGTTGGTCTACTCATTCTTCATATCTTTTGAGCCTATTTGAGAGGAGAAGAAAGGAAAGAGTAGGGAAGAGTAATACTTCTAAGATCAATGAATACAAAGTTAGTAAAGGATAATGCCAACAACAATTACCATGAACAATACAGCAATAAACTATAACAGCTAATGAAATTGTAAACAGAGGATGCTTATTATTTACCAAAATAATATATCAGAAACTCAAGATGTAATATGTTCATTCCATACTTTTTCCTCATACAGAACGAAGTTTTGCTACAAAGTAAGCAAAAAACCGTGAAAGAAAATACATTTGCAACATGAAAGATGATTTCCATGCAAAAGTTAACCAAAGTACTATTCTCCATAATCAAGTATGATTTAAGTGAACAACAGTTACCTCTCTCTCCACACATTTTATTTTACTACTTAATCAAAACTTTAGGCCAAGTATATCTTCAAGATAATTACACTTAGTAATATAAGTTGACTTATTAGTATATTATTCAAACTCAAGTTGTAAAATAAACATTCAAGCTCATAAGTATATTAACTTAAGCTTGATTATATAAATGAGTCAAGCTCAAACTATAGGATTATTGACATTAAAAGCTTGAGTGTGACTGTGTATATGATGACAAGGATTGCTTGAAATTGTGTGTTGTGTATACATATGAGTATTCTTATTTGTAATGGAGATTCACTAACAAGGAAACAAAGTCAATAATTAATTTCACTGATAAGGAATGAATCAAGTCTACTACTCACTACCGCAAAAAATGAAAACAACAAATTCAATAAGGAGACCTCCAGAATTGAACCAAGATGTTCTCTAAGATGGCTTCACTCATCTATCAATATTCAATTTACACCTTAATATAGATAGCTCTTTCCATAACCCAACTCTAAATGAAAGTACCAGTTGCTAAGACTTAAGCACAAGAGGAGAGCCCAACCCAAAAGACTAGTCCATTAGGTATGAGAATCTCAAGACTTACGTACCACATCAAGTAGCTCATCCTTCTCAATGTGGGACTCCTAACACTTCCCAAAGAATGAATCCATCCTACACCCTTGGGAATAAGGGAATTAAAGCTGAGGATGGCCAGGTAAAGAAAAGAGAATCTTGGTACTCCTACTCAACATAGGTTAGATTCGCTAGGCCTTGATCAGGATCTTGTAGTTGGTGGCGTCAGACTACTCCTTCACTTTGTCAATTTTCCTTGAAAAGACGTTTCTCATCTAGCTTAACGGAGAAAATTTGGAAAATGTAGCTAGTACAAATACAGAGCATAATTTCCTAGAAAATGGAAACAACATCAATGGAAGCTTTGGTACCAGGAACCAAGGACCAAATATTGGCTCCCATTACAAAACAGTAGAACAAAAAAACAAGAAAAAGTAACAGAAAGAGAGAATATTTCACAGCATTAAGACAAAATCTATTCATTAACGCTAAAGTATTCAAAAGTGTCATCTTTGACAAACTAAACTTTGTATACTAACTGAAGGTCTGAAACTGTAACTGCTAGTTCAGCTACAACAGACTGCATCAAAATACAGTAACAGTTTACAACTAACAAACTAACCATAACAAAACATAAGTACATCACGAAACTGTAACAAACTACAGTAATAGGTTGCACCTATCAAACTTAGCAATAATAGAACATGTAACAGTAACAATAAATAATACTTTATTGTGTATACGCTGACATGTACATAGGATATCTATACAGTATCACAAAAATAATTTGGTCAACAAAAACAAACCAGACCAAATTCTAAATCATAAGTCAGCACTCAGCATCTAGACTTGTTGAGATACCAAGTTCCAATTTCCTAGTTTACTAGTCAATATGACACACAGACAGAGGGAAGCTCCATATAATCCAACAAGCTCAAAGTTCATCACACATGAAAAGAAAAAAAATCCACCCAAAGCTACATGTTACAGGCAGCCTAATCATCACATCACAAAAACGAAGATGCAAGGCAGATCCAGCTTCAGCTCTTCAGAATAGCAATGCTAAGAACACAAAAGAATATGCAACAGAACTTTCAAATTTCAACACCACGCAGACAGATAACAGGTACTCGTCGATCCCTTCAACATTTTCTTTCAGTATTATTTTTTATGCCAAAAATAATCTAAACAGGAAAAGAATATTCCTTCAGCAATCAAATTTTTCATTACTGTAGCTGACTTCTCCAGAAAAAGTCAACTCCCTTATCCCTTCCTGTCTAAAACTTCGCAGCCGTCATTAGGATTCCCCGCAACTACCCTTTTCCTTCAAGAAAACAGAACCTTCCTTAAATCACCTTTTTCCTTCATGGCCATCACAGAAACACTATAACCATCACCAATTTCAATTCGAACTACAACCATAAAAACACGAGAAAGCAAAGCAAGAGCATTCAATTGAAGCTTAATCAAAGAAATTCCTCCAGATTCTTGGTATAGCAAAATAATAATTAAAACTTTTAAAGAAAATAACTCAACACTTCAATTATTAAAGTAGAAAAGGCAAACCAATTAAATACAGAACAGAACGGAACATTATTGTTCCTCCAAGATCATTGCAGACAACAAATTAATGCAAACAACATCCAAACTAATTAAAACCAAACACAGCAACATTAACATCAAGCTAAATTTACTTTCATTTTTCTTTAAAAAAGGGAAATTACTAAAACTAAAAAAGGGAAAAAGTACCCCATAACATTGAGGCGAAGCCTGTTGCTCAATTCCACGAAAAGTTCGAACATTTGGCCCAAGTCCGCGGCATTCCCGTGGGAATATAGCATGGTGCAGGTGGGTCTATGGTACTTAACGTACACCGCCACGATTTCGTTACCTCGGCGCGTCCGAAGCCTGAGCACGTCCACGTTGTCCTTCATCGGAACCTCGGGAATGACTAGCCTCGGCGACCCAGAGTCCCCACCACCCTCGGCGGCAACCACCGTGTAGGAGGGCGGCTGTGGCGGGAAGAACGCGAACTTGGCGGCGATCGAGGAGGTGACTCCGCCCATGGCGGCGATGATTCATAAAGGCCGCGCGTGACGGCGGTGGGGGCGGCGCGTGCGTTTTGAAAATTGTGCTGTTATTGGTGTTGTTGCTGGTGGTGGAGTGTATTATATTATATCACTTTTTGAATTTCAACATCTAAAGAGAGAGAGAAGAAAGAGACTGTTGAGTGTTGGTGGTGTATTTTGTCGACTCAGCTCCTTCTTTTGCTTTATACATAATAGAATGGAAAACCGCGACAACGTTACTCGTAGGTACCTAGGTAACTGTAACAACGTATGTATCTAGGTACGTATAAATGTAACAACGTATGTATGTATCCGTAAATGTTATATTTATACGTGTTCTTATCTTCTCATAAATTGTTATTGTTATGATATGATGTGTTTTCTCCTTAGAGGTTGAGGTTGAGGTTGGTATCATATCATGTGTCATACCAAACCCTACCATTAAGTCACTCCAATTTCTAAGTTGTTTAATTAGGTAATTAATAAGATTTGTTTTAACATATTAAAAATAATAATTTTGGTTTTAATTGGGCTATTATAATTAAAAATGTAGGAATATATTATTTTATTTCTCATATTTTTTTTATTTTTTATTCTTAATTTTATTATTTTATTTTATTTTTACTTTATCTATTAGTTTAATACAGCTCATTTGTTTCTTTTTATGGAAGAAATCGTAGGCGTTGGAATTTATTACGTAACGGGATCGGTTGTTGCCATTTTTTTTCTTTATTTTCACGCTTCTCCCGTGATAGTTCCTCACATGCTACTTCTTTATATTTCTATAATCACACTTTCATATTTCCCAAGAGAATTTGGGTCAAGTCTAACTTCTCAATAAGTATTTTTCTAATTTTTGTTATCTATTTTGAACTTTAACATGATTAATTTTGAAATTAATTATTAAATGTAAAATTTATTTATTTATTATATTTTTCAATTATAATATGATTAATTTATTATTAACGAAATTATTTTTTGTTTTTTAATTATATATATATAATTTATATATTAATTAGGATAAATAGCCTGTTCATTAGAATATATATTGACATATTTTAATTTTAATGCAATAAAAAAATAACAGTTTATATAAAAATTTTAATTTCATTAATTTTGTTTAAAACTCTATTAGTAGTTGAAATAACTCAACGTTACTAATTATCATGTATATTTATTAAAAAAATTAAAATTAATCTTTGATGAACATATGTTATAATTATGAAAGATCAAATACATATTCAACTATTTACCATAAAATAGTTATAAAAATTAATAAAATTAAAGTTTTTATATTGAAATTATCTTTTTAATATATCAAAAATAAATATGTTAATATTTATTGTATTGACGCAACTAATTATTTTATTAATTATTATCAAAATTAAATATTTATTTTAAAATTATATTTTTTAAAAATAATCATAATTAAGCTTAAATTTAAACTTTATTATTGTCAGTATACAAATGGTTAAAACTTATAAAAAAAATACATTATTGTTCACTGTCAAAGGAGATTACAAGTTATTAAAACTCTTTACTTACGTATATATTTAATATCAACATAAAAATTAAAATTGATCTAATTTTTTATATTCAACCATAATCATTTTTACAAAATTTAATTTTTAAAATACATACTTAATTTCATAATAACTAATATATAAATTAAAGACATTATTTCACAACAACATATTAATAATTAGTATCCAAAGATTGACTTCATATTCATATAAAAGAAATTAATTACATTTTACAAGAGTTGAAATTAGTTAAAAGAAAACTGAGTTGTGCAAAGTAACAAACTACTAATTAAAACGCTGTTTAAAGAAACACTTACGTTTAGTTGTTCATGTCTTGAAGAAAGTTACATGTTTAATGAACTCATGGAAAACTTAAAAAAAAATAATAGTTGTATGTAACTGAGATTTATTTTAAAAATTTTACTGACCTATTTAACAATATAGTTTATTTCTGCTGATTAAAAAAAATCGCTTTGAGATTTTATACTATCAATTAATAAAAATTGCTTTTATAGAATCAGAAATTATAGTTAATATATTATTTTAAGCTAAATTTATTATACATGAATATTATAATTAGACTATTTTTTATATAATTGTAATTAGATGATAAATGTATATACTATTTACTCCAAATATTAATTTTATTTGAAACATAAAAGTTAACTGAATAATCTTTGGATTAAACAACTTAAAATCTACAAAATTTTAAATTTAGTTTAAACCTACTATCATACATTGTGTCTTGATTGGACCAAAATAATTTAAGTTCTTAAACTATTCCAAGCTCAATTCTGTAACTTATGTATAGCTTAATGTCCCTTGCTTATCCAAATAAAAAAATGTATTCTCAAAAAAATCAACCATCATGTAGTTAATATATATTTGGAGGTTAAGGATAAACAGGCATAAAACTCTTCATACAATAAGTTCTGGAGTTTTCATTTTCAGTTAATCTCTAAACAGTTCAATTTATTCTAAATTATATTAAATTGTCTTCAAGCTATTAGAAATTGAATTAAAACAAATATAATATTTATTTATTTTTTAAAATCCTCAACTATTAAAAATACAAACATGTTAGAGGATATATCTTGAAAATAATGTCTTTCTTTCATAGATTTAGAAATACTATTAAAGATTGTCTAAATGATAAAAATGAATTAAAGTAGGAAGGAAATAAAGTTCATAAAAATCTTTAAATATAATAGTAGTTTTGTTGCGTGAGGAAATTTGTAAGCTCTTAAAGAAATAATAAGAAAGAATATAATTGTTTAATTACGTAAAAGTGAAATTATTCTTATTGTAAATTTGTTTCACAGGACTTCATTATGGTAATTTGAAATTTGGTTAATTATATGGAAATTAGAAGAATAGATATATCATAATGTTTTATTAGTAAAATGTTTTAAACGAAATCTATTTAGCGTAAGTTAATTATTTGATAGCAGATAAAATATTGTATTTGATAAATATTATTCTAGTAAAAAATCATTATCATTCTTCTACTTTTATTACTAAAATATAAGGTAATATAAAATTGAACTAAGTGAATTATAATATTAAAAAATATTTTGTTTCATTTCTCATGTCTATCAAAAAAATATTAGTGGTTGTAATAGGAGAAGTGTTGTCATGTTGGCCCAAAGTTGGAAAAACATTATCTTCTAAAATATTTCCTGTATTGTCATTCGTTTTGAAGTATATGTAAAAGGAAAGCAAATCAAAATGTCTTTGCAAAGTAAAAATATAGTTTATACAGAGTTGGTGGAAAGTTCAACAAATCCTATATTTGGTTTTGATTGTGTTTAATAACAAAATACTAAACATTATTTTATAAGCATCAGATTTCAATAGACATAAGTATTTCATCCAATCGAACAAACGCGTAATGTTTTGATTATATAACTTTGTCTGATAAGCTTTTACTCATATAGATGATAAGTATATATGGTCTGAAGCATTTCATAGTACATATCGAACACTTGTAAATGCATATTGTGTGTATGCAAAGGATGTTCGTCTCTTCAATTGAAGCTTAGATATTTCTTGGAAGAACAAATGTTAAAGGGTTTGCAATAGCTATAGAAATGAAAGGTGGTAATTCTTCGCTATCTTTCTTGGTTTCTTTGGAGGTTTTTTGTGGGTTTTGTTTAAAAACTATTAAGGAAGAGTTAGAACAAGTTTCATGAACTTTTGAGGTGATTTGGGTGGGGAAACACCTAAAGGTTGTGACCTAGAGCTAGGAGAAGTTGGATGAGGTTTCTTTGTTTTGTTAGAGAAACACAAGGGTTTGATTAGGTTATAGGAGTGTGGTTGAGATGTTCCTTTTGATTTTTGGTGGTTATTGTCAAGCTTAGGAGGTGGAAGAGGTAAGGAATGAAAGCTTAGGAAAAACACAAATAACGCGAAAAAAATGGAATGGAAAAAGATAGTGGAAGATAGTGAACATGGAAAAGTAAATGAAAAAGAGGTAAGGTAGGTAGTGATTACTTTACCAATGACGGATGGCTAAGATCCTTAAAGGATCTCTTGAAACTCTTATTGGTGCTCCAAGAAGAGGAGAGAAGGAGAGCACACTCAGGAAAATTCAACTAAGCAAACACCACTCCAGAAAAAGAACTCAAAGTTATTTAAGCCAAAATTGTTTTTTTATTTAAAAGGTGTGTTTTTACATGGAGGGAAGGATTTCTTATATAGCCTTTAGGTGTCACACATTCCCACTCTAAAAGAGGAATTTGGGACTACTTTAACACATAAGTGCATTTAAGGTTTTTTATACTACCCTATAAGATTCTTATTTTAGAAAACAAACATAAAAAACTATGAAGGAGATTGTCAAATACTGTTATTCTAACCTATATCTCTTTTGAGTGTTTTTTTCATCATCTAGGATGTTTTCTTCTATATTTATTACATGTTTATATTCTTTAATTTGTCTTCTTGAGATGTCTTCTCCAATTTCTTCTTTGATTCTATACTTCACTTTATTGTTTCATCACCTTCTACTTGCTAAGATCGTTATGTCATCTAGTCCAAAAATCAGTCTGTCAATCAAATGTAGAAATTATACATGTATCCTTGTTGAAGGAGACCATGTAACCATTATCATATAATCGACTATCCTTAGTAGGTTATACTTGAATCCCTCAACATAAAGCACATTTTTAATAGACAAGAGAAGAAATACCTAAAATGTTGATACTTGTTATCTTGCCCTTGGCAATGCCTATGAAGGTGACTTTACCTCCATCATGTTGCTTTAGGTTTAGGAATGTAGATCTTTCTTCCATCATATGTCACTAGCATGCATTGTCCAAGAACCAACTTAGTCCCTAACATCTTCCCACACAAAATATATGCAACAAGAATTATAAGATGATTGGTACTCACATCTTTTTGGGTCCTTTCTAATTAGATATGGAAGATGTCTACCATCAAATACATATTGTCGTGTTTAACATGTGACTTTGAGTCTGAGTCTACCCATGTCATGATTAGACTTTTCTTCTTAAATTTGGGCCTATCTTTCAGGTTAGGGTACTCAATCTCAAAGTGACTAGGTCTTTTACAATTATAACAAATGACCTTGAAGATATCTTCACCCTTTTTAGGATCAAAGACTTTTAGCTAAACTACTCTGTGTAGTTCTTGATTGACCTAATCAAGTTTTCACTAACATAGACTATTATTGCAAGATACAAGTATTATTTGGGCCCAGTCACTTTTGGCTAAACTACAGGTATTATTTGGACATAACCACTTTTGGCCAACCTATAGCTATTGTTTGGACACTAACACTTTTGGCTAAGCATGGGTATCTCTTGGACCTAACCACTCCTGACTAAACATGAGTATTTTTTGGAACAAAACCACTATTGACTAAGTGCGAGTATTCTTTGGAACATAATCACTCCTGTCTTAGAACAAGTTTTCTTTGAACACAACCACTCTAGCTAAACCACTTTGTTAAACAAAGGGGGTGATCTAAAAGATCACATGTTGCTAACTAAAAGAGGGTAATGTCATAAGATGGATACAAGATAGTAAACACTCTTTTAGGTTGCTATAAACACAAACAATATTCTTGGTCACACACCAGAGCTAAAGGATTGCTAAAATGCTTGAAAGCATTTAGAACAAGTTTCATAAGTATCATCAACCTTTCTTCTTCATAGAGCTCTTCTTTCTATAAAGTTAAGAAGAAAAGATTTGTTGCACATTCTTTTGAAGTCATTGTGAGGTTAACAAGCCTTTAATCTCTTTTAGCTATCCTCTGACCATGTTCAAGCATGTAAACACTTTAATTTCTCTTCATGCAACATTAAATGCATGTGGCCTATTTACGCAACTTCTCTTATACATGACATGACTTTTAGACCTAGAAAGGCAGTAGTATCTTTCCTCTTTAGCGAAACGCATGGGGCTTGACATAGTTGACTAACTCTGCAACACTAACATTCCACCTTTCCAAAAAAGCTATTTGTATGGATCAACTTTAAGCACAATCTTCAAGAGGTCTTGATGTAGACACTTCATTGTGAGCAGAGATGAACATTCCATGCAGATAAAGAATAAGCATTTATAAGTCTTCGATACGTACTAAGGCTTGTCGTTTATTACATGAAGTATACTTATAATTTGTTCAAGCAAAAGCTTTCAGATAAAGAGTAGTCAGCTAGGCACTTTCATCTATTAAGCGAAGCACATAACAAATAGCATTAGGAAGACAATTGTGTTTGATAAGACTTGATGTTTTTGCAATTATGTTTCACAGTTTGTTATTTAAGCACAAAATAAAACCATATTACATAATTTCTTATGTATTATGTAATAAATGTCACTAAATATAGTTTAACTTCATATGCATTTTTTTTTTGCAACAAGCACATGTTATCCTTATTTAGGATTACAAATAGTTACATGTTAGTTAGAAGTACACATTAACAACTAACTAGCATAAAAGAGCATATAAAAAGACTATTATTTCACTGGATAGCATAACACATAGTCCTCAAATGACCAACTGTTAGATGACCCTTCTAGTAGATGACATCTACAACCACTAGATGTTGCATCCTAGAAATTGTTTAGTACACTAAGATATACAAAATTCGTCTTAGAATGTAACTACTTTCTTCTAGATTTACTACTAAAAATTAGTGTTCAACAAGTTAAAGCAATTGATGAACTTGCTTTTTGTAATGAGCTTCATGAAGACATTTATGGGATTCTCCTTGGTGTTAACATTCTTCATTTTAATTCTCTCTTCGGTATGAAGTGATAACTAATATTAATATGTTTTGTCTTACCATGTTATACATAATCCTTAGGCAAACTTATTTCACTTGGACTATCATAAAACATTATCATTTTCCTCTAAGCATACCTGTAAAAATAGGTCGAACCACAAGAAGGGAAGGTTGAGTTGTGTTTTAAAAAAAATTGAAATCTTTTTGTAAAGACCATAAGATATATCCTAATTAGATGAAGTTCATACTTAATATAAGATTTGTCAAGTAATTTTGTTAAGGATATCATCTGAATCAGACACACTTGTAAGTTTGACAAACACTCTTTTCAAAATTTGTTTTTTGTAAGGTTTTAATTCTTTAAGTCAGATGAAGACTTATAACATGAAATCTAACAAGGGATGAGTATTAGTTTATATTGGTTTGTTAGTAAAAAACAGACTATCTAGTTCTCGATAAACTGACCAAGTTTCACTAAGTAGACTAATGTTGCAAAAATATAAATGAGTATTATTGAGACCTCAATCACTCCTATAGGATCAAGCCTTGCTCATATATTTTTCAACCAAATTGAAAAGAAGAAACATAGGATCGTACGAGACAAATAATCGTATAGGTTGACATAGGCACATCAAAATTGTATAACAAAACATTTAAAGAATGAAAAATACATGAAACAATAAGGTACCTCCAAAGAAATTTTTTCCAATTCTCCTTTACACCACTTTTCAACAAGTTTGACCCCCCTAAAACCCAAAAAAAAAAAAAATATTAAGAAAAAACATATAAACTAAGGTTTTGAGAGCAACTATAAAAAAGAAGTTTCTCACTAAGGTTAAAGTACAATAACTTGCAAGAATGTGATAACAAACTAAAACAAGGTCAATGAAAACACACCTCGAGCTCCAAAAGCTTCAAACTCTGTCCATTTGATGGTACTCCTAATTTCAATGGCACAAAGACTTTAGTTTCAAATTCCTTCTTACTTATAACAATGGCACAAAAATGACATGACAACTTTTAAATTCACTCCTTTATATTATTAAGTTTAAAAATCTAACAAAAGCCTAAACATTTTTTTATAATTCTACACCCATTATGAAATATTATTCTCACTAATGAACTTAAACATAATTATCTCTTACCATTTAAATCTAAAACAGCTCACTTACTTCACATACATAGATAAAATTAAAGTTCAAATATAAATCAAATTTAATCACCACTTATCAATAAATTTCACACTTATTTCTTTCATAAAAACCCAAGTTTTTACAAGATATATTTGAACACATTTCTCTATAAATGCTTCTACAAGAGAAAATTATAAAGAAAAAAAATTAACTTCTTTCATGAATTAAATTAAATTTAAACATAAACTAATTTATAAAAGGTCTCCTATATAGTTGCTTCAATTTTGTTTTCTAACTTGTAGGTTAGTTAATTTTAATTTATAAAAATGTCAGTTTTATTTTATTTCCTGTTTTAAATAGAAGTATACTTGTTGTTATTTGCAAAATAATATTATTTATAATTACTAAAACAAATGGATGTATTTTTTATATTACTTTTGCATTGGTTGGTGACATTAACGAATTCTCCAAGTCCATGTGGCATGATGAGAAGGGTGAAAATGATATCCATTGACTTGTACTAATTAATAGTATAACTAGTGTTATTATTATTTTTTTCCCAACCGCATAACAAAGTTGAGTGTTATTATGACGTTGAAACAATACTATAGTTGAAATTTTTGTTGCAATGAAAAGTTGAAATATATATATATATATATATATATATATATATATATATATATATATATATATATATATATATATATATATATATATATATATAAGCTGTGTTTTTCATAAGTGTGAAATAAGTTATATGTTTTAAAAAGGAGGAAAATGGTATTTGTGAAGTGTAGAATCACGTTACCATTTTTTTTTAGATTTGAATATTTGAATGTATCCATGTATAGTAATAAGGTTAGTGGGGAATATATGACTTAAGTTTATATTTAAATTTATTATAGGTGAAAAGTTATTATTATATATAAAAATAAGTCAAGTCTAATAATTCAACAGGATAAAATATTTTTAGGCGTTTATAATTTTTTTAATTAAAGTTTTTTTTATTTTTTATCTTTTAAAAGTTTTATTTTCTCTTATAAATATTTATGAAAGAAATTTATCCAAGTAGATGTTATCTTTAAATTAATAAAATTCGAAATATAAAATTTAAAATAATTAATTTTGTTATTGTATTGAGTTTTAAAACTTTTAAAAAATATTTTTTTCTCAATGTTTTTCGTTTCTCCTAATCACTTTGTTAGAAGTTGTACTATATTTTTGTTTATTATAAACATTAATTGACTTTTTTATTTGTAATAAAAAATATATTAAAAGGAGTGCTTCAAGTATTTTGTTTCACAGATTTTATCAAAGCACTCCGAACTCAGCCTCGCATTAGCTCTCTCTCCCTGTATGACACTTACATCACAATCCCAAAACAAAACCAACTAAGCACAATTGTATACAATAAATAATACACTTTTAATTAGACATCTTCTTCAATAAACAAGTTATTTCAATTAGACATATTCTTAAAAAAAAAAAACAAGTCCTTAATATGACTACTAAATTCTCTTTGTGTACAAGCTTCTCCTCTTTTGATATCATATCAGTGCCACTCATTGTGTAACAGTACTACTCATTGTATTTGAGGTGGCAATGTAGCTGGATTTGCTGTCAAGTAACATTACTCAACTCTATTGTATTTTTATATATTTTTAAAATATATATATATATATATATATATATATATATATATATATATATATTACTTTTTGGATGTTGAAAGATTTGTAATAAAAGTTACTTCTTACTTATAAAATAATAAATAAAACTAAAATAGTTATTAAAATAAAATATTAAAAATATTTTAAAACTAAAAATAAAATTATTGATTATAATTATAATAATAAAAATTATAAAATTAATTTATTATAATTAATTATTATAACATATTAATATATAATTATATATAAAGATTTATATAATCGATTACGAAAAAAAGTAATCGATTATATATATATATATATATAATTCATTACGTTTTGTAATAAATTATATATATAATCGATTATATATATTATTCTATTAAC